>Ga0302271_10003989_pt1 | contig 12029 bp, 9 predicted proteins | sample III_Bog_N1_1_FD_198767 | JGI IMG/M metagenome (GOLD analysis project Ga0302271, IMG submission 198767) | Peat permafrost microbial communities from Stordalen Mire near Abisko, Sweden - III_Bog_N1_1 | ecosystem: Environmental > Terrestrial > Soil > Wetlands > Peat | place: Sweden: Abisko... | reverse complement strand
TTAACTCCCGATGGGATACAAATTTCGAACCTCATTTTAATACAACTGATGAAGGTCTGATTTATAAAAAAAAGTAGTACTTTTGTGGCTGGATTATGTAATAAGAATTATGGAGAAAATGACTCAGAAAAGCGATATTCGTTCTAAGTTCAAACGTATATTTTGGCGATTATTTATTTTAGGCTTTGTATGCATTGTGATCATGTTTGTGTTCATCAATATCGGATGGATTGGATACCTACCTCCTATTGATGAGTTACAGAACCCCAAAAACAAATATGCCACTGAAATTTATTCATCGGATCAACAGTTACTGGGCCGCTATTTTTTCAATAAACAAAATCGTGTAAGCGTTCATTACAATGAAATCTCAAAGAATGTAGTGAATGCCCTGGTTGCAACTGAAGATGTCAGGTTTTATAATCATTCCGGTATTGATGGCATTGCACTGACCCGTTCGTTCATTCTCCGTGGAATCTTTCACAACAAGAGTTCCGGTGGTGGCAGTACCATTACCCAACAACTGGCTAAACAGCTATATTCCCCCCTTGCTAAGAATTTTCTACAACGTATCTTACAGAAACCCATAGAATGGGTTATTTCCATTAAACTGGAAAAATTATATACCAAGGATGAGATAATGGGCATGTACCTGAATCAATTGGATTTCTTGAATAATGCGGTTGGAATAAAATCAGCTGCCCAGATTTATTTCAGCAAACTGCCTGCAAATTTAAAAGTTGAGGAGGCAGCCACAATAGTGGGAATGTGTAAGAATCCTTCTTATTTTAACCCTGTGAGGTATAATGAACGGACTCGTGGACGCAGGAATGTAGTTCTAAACCAAATGCGTAAGGCTGATTTTATAACCAGGGAGCAATACGATTCATTAAAAATGCTTCCTCTAACGCTCAAATACAAGAGTGTTGATCATAAGTTAGGCCTGGCAGCCTATTTCAGGGAATATCTCCGGATTATACTGACAGCAAAAGAACCAAGCAGAAGCGATTATGCCAGCTGGCAACAGGGGAAATATGAAGAAGACCGGAAGGCCTGGGATACCAACCCTTTATACGGATTCTGCAATAAGAATAAGAAACCGGATGGCTCACCATACAATATCTACACGGATGGCCTGAAAATTTATACGACCATTGATTCGCGTATGCAGAAATATGCCGAAGATGCTGTTGATGAACATATGCAAAAATTGCAAAAGGACTTTTTCCGGGAAAAGAGAAACCGAAGTTATGCACCTTTTGCAAGTAATATGAGTCAGGAAGATATTGCAGCGACTTTAAAGAAGTCGATGAAACAATCCGAACGGTATTTGAGAATGAAGTCAGCCGGATTCTCTGAATCTGAAATTGATGCTTCTTTCAGAGAACGGATTGAAATGCAGGTTTATTCTACCAAGGGTGATATCGATACACTTATGTCCCCGTTGGATTCAATACGTTATCATAAGTACTTCCTGAGATGTGGTTTCATGTCTATGGATCCGCACAATGGCCAGGTAAAAGCGTATGTAGGTGGACCTGATTTCTCGCAGTTTCAGTATGATATGGTAAATGTAGGTCGCCGACAGGTAGGTTCAACGGTTAAACCTTATTTATATACGCTGGCTATGGAAGAAGGCATGTGGCCATGTGATAAAACGATTCTGCAACCCGTTACGTTGATTGATGGGAATGGAAAGCCATGGACTCCAAAGAATGCTTCAAACAAGGATAAAATAGGCCAGCCCGTATCATTACGTTGGGGATTGGCTAATTCGAACAACTGGGTTTCGGCTTACTTAATGGGATTGTTTACTCCTGATGCTTTGGTAAAACTGATGCGTTCATTTGGAATTAGAGGGCAGCTGGATCCTGTAGTTTCGTTATGTTTAGGACCATGCGAAATATCTGTAGCCGAAATGGTGGATGCTTATACCGCATTCCCAAACAAAGGAATCCGTGTCGAACCGGTTTATGTTACTAAGATTGAGGATGCCAATGGAAATGTAATTCAGAAGTTCAGCCCCCAGATGCATGAGATATTCAGTGAAACAACTGCTTTCAAGATGATCTACATGATGCGTGCTGTGGTGGATGGTGGTACCGGTAGCCGTATCCGAGGCACTTATGGATTAACTATGCCTATGGGAGGTAAGACAGGAACTACGCAAAATAACTCAGATGGTTGGTTTATGGGTTACACCCCCTCACTGGTATCCGGTGTTTGGGTAGGTGGTGAAGACCGCTCCATTCATTTCGACCGCATAGGTGAAGGCCAGGGAGCAAGCATGGCATTGCCAATCTGGGCCCTCTACATGAAAAAAGTATTGGCAGATCAGGATTTGGGATACTCATCTTCCGAACAATTTGATATACCCAGTTCGTTTAGTGCTAATTCAGGGTGTGAGGCAAATGCATTTGAATAAATAATCATTAAAAGATAGTTACTTGAAAAAAGTTGTTTTTATTACAATAGCTCTGTTGTGCCAGGTAGTTGCCTTTGCGCAATGGAATACAGAACGCATTTTGACCATTGGGCAAAATGCGTTGTATTTTGAAGACTATGTCCTCTCCATACAATATTTTAATCAGGTAATTAAAATCAAACCTTATCTGGCCGAACCTTATTTGAACAGGGCTATTGCCAAGATACAGCTGGGGGATTACCAGGGTGCTGACCGGGATTGTTCGGAAGCTATTAAAATTAACCCGTTTTTACCTCAGGCTTATTATGCCCGTGGGTTTGCACGTAAGAAGTTGAATTTTCTGCCTGAAGCAACAGCCGATTTTACCAAAGCACTTGAATTTAGTCCGAACAGCTTGTACTTGCTTATGAACCGGATGGATGCAAAGGAAAAAGACAAAGATTATCTGGGTGCACTGGATGACCTGGATGCCTATTTGAAGCTAAGTCCTAAGTCATATAACCTGCTTTATGAAAGAGGACGAATCCAATTGGAATTGAAAGATACGTTGGGTGCAGAGAATACGTTCAATCAGTTTATTCAAAAAGACAGTACCAATTGTTTGGGCTGGAGTGCCAGGGCAGTTCTAAGGATGCAGAAGAATGACAAGGATGGAGCATTAAAGGACCTGACAGAAGCTATCAAACGAAATACCACTTACGAAGGGGATTATATTAACCGAGGCATTCTTAATGTGGAGAAAAAGAATTACAACCAGGCACTCAGTGATTACAACAGCGCAATAAAGATTGATAAAAACAATGCATTATCCTATTATAACCGGGGTCTGCTTAGAGCCAACCTTGGGGATAACAACAATGCACTGACTGATTTGACCATGGTATTAAAACTTGATTCAACCAACAATGAAGCTTTGTTGAGAAAGGCAATGCTGGAGTCAACTATCGGTGACTACAAAAATTCAATCAAAGATTTCAAACTTATAATCAGTAAGTTTAAGTATTTTATCCCTGCTTATCTGGGTATCGCAGAAGCTGGTGAAGCATTGGGAAATCAACGCCTCTCGTTCCAGTACCGGCAATTAGCGGATAACATTGAAAAGAACAAAGACTATATAAACCGGAAAAATAAAGAGAATATCCAGGCTACCAACAAGCTGGCCAAAGATATCCAGCAAAGTTCAACAGGCAGGAAAACCGATATGTTCAACCGGTTTGCAGCTCAGAATATGGATGATACCGATACGGAATCTAAATACAGTGATGAAACCCGTGGAGCAGTTCAGGATAAATATACCGATATTGTAAACGAACGGAACTTTGTTTTTACCTATTATGCTAAAAATGATGAAATTCGTCATACGAATCTTTATTATCCTGTTCTGGAGCAATATAATAACGAAAAGAAGCTCAGTACGATCTTAAAAATAACAAACAATGAATTGCCTTTAACAGCCGAATTGGTAAACAGGCACTTTGAAGCGGTTAATACAATCTCAGATCTGATTGCAAAAGATAGCAATAATGCTGATTTGTATTTTAGCAGATCGTTGGAATTTTCAATGGTTCAGGATTTCAATAGCTCAATTGAAGATTTGAATAAAGCAATTTTACTTCGCCCTAACTTTATGTTGGCTTATTTCTGTCGTGCCAATATCCGGTATAAATTACTGGATTATATAAAAAACACAGCAGACCAATCTTCAAACGGAGTTGTGGAAAGTTCAAAAGAAAAGAACAAGAAGATCAATGTTGAGAAACAATCTATGTTTGATGTTGAAATGACCATGCGTGATTACGATAAAGTCAATGAACTCAATCCTGATTTTTCATTTGCCTATTTCAACAAGGCGAACATATTATGCACTCAGAAGGATTTTACGACAGCCATCAAGAATTATTCTGCTTCAATTGGAATTGATCCGGATTTTGCAGAAGCTTATTTCAACAGGGGGCTTACTTACTTATTTATCGGTGAAGATGCGAAAGGATTGTCCGATTTAAGCAAGGCAGGGGAACTGGGGATTTATAAAGCGTATAATTTGATTCAACGATTTAAGAAATAACCCCTGCCCTCCAACGGGAATAAAATAGTTATAGTTTAATAGCAAACTTCTTAAGCCTTGCATCAAGCATATGTGCCGGGATAATTTTCTTGACGCATTCGGCTACTGCATTCAGCATGCCTTCACGGACAAAGTCGTGCCGTATGACGACTGATATTTCACGGGTAGCTTCCGGTTTTACAATCTCACGTAAATTCAACTTTTGCTTTTCACTCAGCAATTCAATATGAAGTTCAGGTATAACCGTATATCCGCCATTCATATCGACAATTTTCACTAGTGTGTCAATACTTCCTGCTTCATACGTGGAATCTTGATGCGGTTTTTCATTACAAAAATTGAATACCTGGTTGCGTAAGCAATGACCCTCCTCAAGAACCCACAACCGATCCAGGGGCATGTCTGATGCTGATAGTTCTGTACGTTCGTAAATAGGCTCCAGGGGGGAAATATATGCCACGAACTTCTCATAATACAAGGGTACTTCCAGGATTTTCGGATCATCAAGCGGAGTTGAAAGAATGGCCATGTCAATTTCAGCAATGCGTAATTTCTCAATGATCGTACTTGTATGCATTTCACTTACTTTTAATGAAATGTTGGGATATAAGTTTCGGAAAGAAGCGATAAACTGAGGCAGAAGATACGGTGCAATGGTTGGTATTATAGCCAGGTTCAGTACTCCCGAAAGAGTTTCCTTCTCATTCCTGACACTTTCCTTCAACTGATTCACCTGGTAAATAATTACCTGTGCCTGTTTAATGATTTGCTTCCCAATCTCAGTAGGTTCAATAGGCTGGCGAGAGCGGTCAAAGATCCTGCAATCCATCTCATCTTCCAGTTTTTGTACCATGGCACTTAACGTGGGTTGAGTCACACCACATAATTCGGCTGCACGAACAAAATGACGGGTTTTATCCAATGCCAGTACATATTCAAGCTGTTGTAGAGTCATGTTCTATAGTTTTTATCTATGCAAAGGTAATACTTATGGATTAAAAACAAACTTATTTTTTAAAGAAACAGCTATCTGTCTTATATTAAATTATGAAAGATGAATTGTTAATTGTGATTTTCTTAGCTATCTTTGTGCAAAATAGAAAAGCATTATAATCATGAGAAAAAATATCCTGGTATTCTGTTCAATCATTCTGAGTTTAACCGGTCTTCAGGCACAGCTGTTATGGAAAGTAACTGGTAACGGGCTGAAACATCCTTCTTATCTATTTGGTACGCATCATCTTATTTCCATTCAGTATTTTGACAGTATCCCCGGATTATTCAAGGCATTTAATGACTGCGATGTTGTAGTCAGTGAAATGGTCATGAATAATATCGATGCTACGTCTAAAATTCAACAGGCAGCAGTAATGCCCGATCACACAACGATCAAGGATCTGCTGAATGATGAAGAATACAAGCTGGTTGATACTGAAATAAAATCCGTATTGAAATTGAGTCTGAAGGATGTCAGCATATTGAATCCTTCTTTAATTCTTACCATGTATGAACTGGAGATTTACAAGAAGAAAATCGGGTTTAATGAAAACAAGCAATCCGACTCTTATTTTCAGTTGGTTGCTGCAGAGAAAGGGAAAAAAGTAATCGGATTGGAAACTGTCGATCAACAGATTGAAGTGCTGTTTGGTAACGGTACCCTCGAACGTCAGGCAAATATCCTGGTTGAAACCATACAGCATAAAGATAAAATCCTAAGTGAAATGATTCAATTGAACAACATGTATAAGGCTGGTAAAATTGACGAGTTAGTTGAATTGTCCAAAGGAAAGGACAATATCACAGAAATGACTGAAGAGGAATATGCTAAATTGGTGGACAACAGAAATGCAGCATGGTTGAAGAAATTACCTGCATACTTAAAAGATGCTTCCTGCTTTGTAGCAGTTGGGGCAATGCATCTGGGAGGTAAAAACGGGTTGGTAAAACAATTACAAAAAGCCGGATATAAAGTCAAGGCAGTAGAATAAAAAATCCCCATTCATATAAGTTTCGCTGCATCTCTGATTCAGCGAATCCATATATGAATGGGGATCGTGTTTTAAAATATCTTCCGGTAAATATGACAGTACGGAGATCCGTGCTTTTTCTCGTAATACTCCTGATGATAATCTTCCGCTTTCCAGAATTCAGGTGCAGGTCTTAAGATAGTCGCCACCTTATAGCCTTTTTTAGTCAGAATTTCCACATACTTCTCTGCAATTCTTTTTTGATCCTCTGATGCATAGAAGATAACCGAACAGTATTGATCCCCAATGTCAGGCCCCTGCCCTCCTACTTGTGTAAAATCGTGTGTTTCGTAGTAAAGTTTTACCAGATCTTCATACGTGGTCTTGGTATTGTCAAAAACAACTTCTGTTGTTTCAACATGTCCAGTCTCGCCGGTACAAACTTCTTTGTACGTTGGATTCTTCGTATGACCACCCATATATCCCACCGTAGTTGAGATAACACCCTTGGCTTTCATTAAGTAGTATTGTGTTCCCCAGAAACAACCGGATGCAAAATATGCTGTCTCATGGGTTTTATCTGTTCCTGCAGTTTGTTCTGTTGCCGGAATAAATTTCATGGAGATTGAATTGACACAAAACCGGGTATTCTTTGTCGTTAATTTCTCGCCGGTAAAGACATGCCCTAAATGAGCTCCACAGTTTGCACAAACTATTTCAGTACGTTGTCCATCAGCATCCGGAATTCGCTTTACAGCACCCGGGATTTCATCATCAAAGCTAGGCCAGCCACAATGGGCATCAAATTTATCTTCTGAGCGATATAAGGGCGCATCGCATTGCTTACAAACATACGTGCCTTTTGCAAATACCGTATCGTATTCCCCGGTAAATGGCCTTTCAGTTGCCTTATGTAAAATTACGGCTTGTTCTTCGGGAGTAAGTGGATTATATTTCATCTTCTTTACTTGTTGATTGCATGCAGTCTGACTAATAAAAAGGAACATGCAGATTATTAATAAGGATATAGTTGTTTTCATTTCGTTTTTATCTGAATTTAACAGTAAACAGTTTAATGAAGTCCTTTGTTCAGCAGGACTTTCAAAACAATAAACGCCTCTGAAATAAAGGCGTTTAATATCTTTGAAGGTTGATGCGACTATCTTAACCGGTCTAATGACTTGACTAGTTTCTCATCCTTTCCTATCGCTCCAATGGCTAAATAACTCAAAATAAGATTTATAAGTGGAAAAATAGCTATAATTCGTAAATGCCAGTCAGCATGTAACAGTTCGCATGCAGGCCATAAATACAAGGCCAGGAAAACGTAAAAGCCAATCATGAAAATCATGTTGATAACCGTAAGGCGAATCTGCTTGAGCCGGTTCTTATACGAGAAAATGGTTATCAGGGCAAGTATGGGAATTACTGCTGAGACTGAGCTTAGTGCCCAGGTCCTTGATTCAATGGTGTTTCCGGTTGCTTGTATCAAAGAAATACCTTTAAAGTCAACAAGATAAATCAGTTTGTCTACGGCATTTATTAAATCTGCTATTGGTAGTAAAATAACAAATGCGGATAGTATTACTATTGCCAGTAAATAAAGTGTTTGAATGCGTTGTATCATAAATTTAGATGTTTATTTTTTCCATTGTTTATCCCTGACATTGTAGATACGTTCTATAATGTCGATTACTTTTAATCCTTCCAGTAAATTGGTTGTGATGGTGCCTTTGTCGCTTAGCTTTTCTATCACATTTTCAATGACATAATGATGGTTCTGAGCTGATCCCTTATAAAGGCCATAATCGTTGGGTGGATTTGAAGCTTTCAGTTCCGGCATGACATAATCTTTTATATGGCAATAGGTAACTTCATTCATATATTGTCCGGCAACCTTAACGGTTCCTTTTGATCCGATAATAGTAATGCTGCTTTCCAGGTTAGTATCCCATACGGCAGTTGAATAGTTCAAACTCCCCATTCCTCCGTTTACAAAATCAAAAGCAACTACCCCACTGTCTTCAAAATCAGTCAGATCTTTATGCATAAAATCAGCAAAGTTTCCCCTGATATTTTTCACATCTCCAAACAGCCAGTACATGATATCTATAAAATGTGAGAACTGAGTAAATAAGGTTCCTCCATCCAGTTTTGCATCACCATGCCAGTTTCCTTTTTTATAATACCGGTCATCACGGTTCCAGTAACAATCAAGCTTCACCATGAAAATATCGCCTAATATATTATTATCAACCAATTCTTTTAACCATACAGATGGCGGGGAATAACGGTTTTGCATTACGCAGAATACATGGCGTGACATTTCTAGCGATTTAAAAAGAATGTTTTCAGCATCTTTTTTGGTCAGAGCTATCGGTTTTTCGAGTACTACATGCTTTTTTGCCTGCAAACCTTTGATGGCATATTCAGCATGATACCCATTCGGAGTACAGATATTGATCACATCGATATCTAAATTTGCAGCCAGTAAATCATCATAATTTGTAAAATATCTTTCCTGTATATCGGATAATCCAAGTTCCCCGGTGGATAACACATCACACACGGCAACCAGTTCAGACTCCGGGTTCCGGCGAATCATTTCAGCATGACGCCTGCCAATATGCCCCATACCAACTACTGCAAATTTTATCATCTCTCTTGCTGCTAGATTATTTTATTCGAATTAATACATCATCTCTCAATTCATATTCCTGTCCTGTTTCAGCGCATACGGCTATATTGTTGTGGTCGAATTGCAATTTAAGGCCATTCTCGCTTACCCAGCCAGTTTGTTTGGCAGGATTGCCTACTACAAGCGCAAAAGCCTTCACGGGCCTTGTAATGACTGATCCGGCACCTATAAGGGCATATGCTCCTATCTCGTTTCCACATACTACCGTTGCATTGGCTCCAATACTTGCCCCTTTACGAACAATTGTCTGACTGTATTCATTTTTACGGCTCACATGGCTCCGTGGATTTATGACATTTGTAAAAACCATGGATGGTCCCAGAAAAACATCATCCTCACAAATAACACCTGTATAAACGGATACATTGTTTTGAATCTTCACATTTTTACCTAATATTACTTCCGGCGAAATTACTACATTTTGCCCGATATTACAACCTTCTCCAATGATGCATCCCGGCATAATATGCGAAAAGTGCCATATCTTCGTTCCCTTTCCAATAGTACAACCCTCATCAATGACGGCTGTTTCATGTGCAAAATATTCCATGGCTATTTGGTTGATTCGTTAATTGGTTGAGTGATTTGGAAATTTATATCGATTAATCAATTCTTCATATTTATTGATAATGTTCGTGAATCGGGTTAAATTGAATTGAATTGAATTGAATTGAATTGAATTGAATTGAATTGAATTGAATTGAATATACTTCATTACACCTAATCAACCAATCAACCTCCCTCCCGATAGCTATCGGGATAACTAATCAACCAATTAACTATTTACAAAATCCAATACATTCCTCGTAATATATTCCAGTTGTTCCTGATCCAATTCGGTATGCATGGGCAACGATATTACACAATCGCATAATTCTTCAGAGACAGGAAAATCTCCCTGCTTATATCGGATATTCTGATAGGCTTTTTGTAAATGCAATGGAACAGGATAATAGATCATAGCAGGAATGCCTTTATCAGCCAGGTATTTTTGTAATTCAAGGCGTCTCCCTCCTTTTACTTTCAATGTATATTGATGAAAAACATGTGTCGATTGTGTTGAACGGATTGGAATATCCAGGTTCTTGCTATTCGCAAATGCAGTATCGTAAAAGTCAGCGACTAACCGGCGGCTGGCACAATATTCATCCAGATATCTGAGTTTTACTTCCAGTACGGCTGCCTGAATGCTGTCAAGCCGTGAATTTACGCCTATCAGGTCATGATAATAACGTACTTCCATGCCATGGTTAGCTATGGAACGCATTTTAACAGCCAGGTCATCGTTATTGGTAAAGATAGCCCCACCATCACCGAAACAACCTAGATTCTTGGAAGGGAAAAAGGAAGTGCATCCAATATCACCCATGCAACCAGAATGTACTTTTTCTCCATCAGAAAATGTATATACAGAACCAATTGACTGGCAGGCATCTTCAATAACAAAAAGATTATGTTCTTTTGCAATGGCCAAGATAGACTCCATGTCAGCATTTTGTCCAAATAGATGTACCGGAACAATTGCTTTTGTCTTGGAGGTAATGGCTTTTTTGAGAGATTCAACAGCTATATTGAATGTTCCGGGATCTACATCCACCAGAACAGGTGTCAGGCCAAGTAATGCAACCACTTCGGCAGTAGCGATAAATGTAAATGTAGGAGTAATAACCTCATCGCCAGGCTTTAATCCCAGGGACATAAGTGCAATTTGTAAGGCATCAGTTCCATTTCCAACCGGAATCACATGCTTCACATTCAAATAAGATTCTAATTGATGTTGAAAATCAGTTACTTTGCCACCTTTAATGAACGTCGCTGAATCAATTACTTCCTGTATTCCAGCGTCTATTTCGGGTTTAATCTTTTGATATTGACTTTTTAAGTCAACCATTTGAATGTTTTTCATTGAGTAGTAGTATGAACACTTGACTGCCTGAAAGGAGAAAATCCAGGGTTTATTTTTCTTCCATTATAAATTCAACTTCCGAAGGTGAAATCCGAATGTTTGAAATATGGGTTGTATTATTTTTGATTTTAAGAGATTGCTTGCTTTGTTTGGACAATTTTAAATCGTTATAGTCCAGGTAAACCTGAAGATCAGTTGGAGCTAACGTGTAAAACTGGCTTAACCCCACTGTATAGGTAGCATTTACAAATGTAGGGAAAGTACGGATGGATGTATGCTCCGGACAATTTATTGCCGTGACCTGAATCTGAACCTTTCTTTCGGTAAACGGTTCGACAAAGACACTCACTTTGGTATGTTTCGCCGAGAAACGGACTAATTTAATCGGTTTGAGTTTACATTTGAAATAGCTCGTATCATTCAGGTTTTTCACCTCAAGATATTCGGTATATACATTTTTAAGGGTGTCAAGCAACCGTTTTGGTCCAAATACAGAAACAATATTCGGATCAAGCTGAATATTATTACTCAACATGTACTGATTGGCTAATTCAATCTTCGAATTCAGTTTAATAGGTACAGTTTTTACGCCTAATTTTTCATACTGGATTAAAATGGAATCAGGTTTGATTTCCAGGATCGTAGTGGTTGGTTTCAGGTAACGCCTGATTCTGCCACTCAACAAATCCGGAGTGATCAGGATTTCTCCTTTTTGATAAAAAACACGGCTTAAATCAATCGTTAAAGGTGTAATATGACTCGTGGAATAGTCAAACAGCCTGACTCCCTGATCCTTGATATTCAACTGGATCTCTGTTGGGGGGGAATTGGTAATGGCTACGTTAATCGGAATGCCCACATATCTGACCGGTACGGTAATATTTGTTTCCCGTTCCTTCCCCAGGGCATGAACAAACCAAAACGTTGACGCCAAGGCAAGAAAAAACAAAAAGCTTAAAATATCTTTT
>Ga0302271_10003987_pt1 | contig 12036 bp, 8 predicted proteins | sample III_Bog_N1_1_FD_198767 | JGI IMG/M metagenome (GOLD analysis project Ga0302271, IMG submission 198767) | Peat permafrost microbial communities from Stordalen Mire near Abisko, Sweden - III_Bog_N1_1 | ecosystem: Environmental > Terrestrial > Soil > Wetlands > Peat | place: Sweden: Abisko... | reverse complement strand
CCCCCATTTTAAAATTATGTCGTTATTTCATATTTTCTTTTTGTAGGGGAGACACAACAATCCACAGGATGGCAGCACCATATTTGATTCTGCTCATTCTCGGATGGGTTTATCTACATTTTTCATTTTTCTCTTCTTTGAATTCTCTAAGTCAAAAGACCCTCTCCAAGCCAATACTTCCACCTGTTCCACTCAACAAAATTCTCCTAAAATGCCAAGCTGTAAATATGGAACTAGAAGCTAACAAGAACTTTCAGGAATAAGAGTTAGAAAAGCAAAAACAAATGGTCTAAGGCTAGCTGGAGTGGGAAAGCACACTTACCAAAGAAGGTAAAATGGAGGGAGTTAATGAAGTTAAATGAGTGTTGTTTTTGTTGGTTGATTTAAAGCAAAAAATGAATAAGAAAAGGAAGCACAGAAATATTTTGAGAATCTAGATATTCACTACACTGGCGATGATTTAATGTATGCGCAATAGCGAAAAGCGATCAAGCTGTTAGGAAATGAGTGGGTTTCGTAGGATGAAATTGAAGGCGATATTGGAGAAGAGTTTGAGGAAGAGAAGTGCTGTGAGATTAGGAAAAAAGATTGTGAGTGCTTTGAACGTGAAGAAGAAGAAAAAGAAGAAAGGTTTAGATAGCCTGAATTGTAGAGTAAGTAGTATAAAAGATATCAGAAAGTTATGGATGGATTTGTTGAAGATTCAATAGATAAAGAAGAGTAAAAGTTGAGTAATTTAAGAGGAAAATCTAGGGAAATAAAAGAAGAAAGTTATGAAGAAGAGAAAGAAGAAGAAAAGGAAGGTGATTAATAGATGGATTTGATCAGTCAAGAGTAGCTTAATTTGAATTCGCATCAGGAATAGCAGGAAAAGACAATAAACAACAATAACAACAACAATTATGAGATGGATTAGGAATTACTTCAAGATATTCAGCATTAATACATTTATAAAGAGGCTAATTAGTAGCAATAATAGTAGTAACAACAGTAGCAGTAGCAATCCTACAATATCTAAACTCAATATCAATCATAATAAAGACAAGAAGACATTGACATATTGAAGATTTGTGAAGGAGAACAGCTAGTACAATACTATTCTGGAAAATGTCATCCATTATTAAGAAGAACACAGTTACTAAGCAGGAACTAATTCTAAAATGAGAATAACAATGCTATTTCAATCTCGGAATATCGAGTCAATCTTGAGCAAACCGTTGATAAATCAAAGAAACAGAAATCTAATAGGTTAAAGAATCCATCATCAGAGAGATAGTTCTAATCAAGGCCAAGAAGAAGAATGAATGATTATAGGCAACCATTGAGGGAGTTTAATAGTTAGAAGACAATGAACAAGGATGATGATGATTGTGATGAATATGAAGGATTAGGTTAAAATGAGATAGTATCTGCAAGGTATCCAGGGAAATACATCAGACAACAAGAGAATGAAAAGGAGACGTCTACTGTGATTTAAGATAATTAATTAAATGCCAACGAATAAGCAGAAGTTGAAGAGTTTATAAGAAATGAAGGTATTTTGTTTCATTAAAGCAGCTAAGCGGAAAGAGAAATGCAAGAAGACTATAAATCAAAATAATTAACATAAGAAAGATTGTTGTCGTAAGAACAAGAACTCCAAGGAGGGGAGAAGGAAGAACATATCAATGATGGAGATCACGATGACTACAACTTAGATGATAACAACATAAATGGTATTTAAGATGAGTAAAATGAAGAACAAAAGAGCTAAAATGACAAATCTAACAAGGATCTAGTAATCTCATCTTTTGGTTCTGTTTCTACTTCAAAACACCATCCAAGACACTTTAGTGAAGAATAAATCTTAGCTCTATCATTCCGACGTCAACTCGAGTAATTCTAATATCTTTCCTAGCAATGTTCTTGCAAAATCGCTCTATCCTACAGCAGTATATTCTGCTCCTTCACGAGTGCATGTATTCTTCTTTCTACTGCACTTTTCTGCATTCTTGCCTTGCATTACGATTTTTAAACTGCGATATCCTATGAGCGCTTCAACAACCCAAGATCATCATATCTAACGATGTTCTTTTTATTCTCGATTCCTGTGTTCTTAGGTCTGTTCCCGTTTGTAGTGCTGTCTAGATAAACAATCACTGTGCTGATCTATATTTTCCCGATATTCCTAGGATCAGTGCCAGTACATTGTTTTATCGCATTTTCATACTCTGCTTGGGATGCGTATAATTTGTAGATAGTTCGATGGTATTTTAGAATAGTAGCTTCAGCTGGAATAGTGTATTTGTTTACGTTGAAGGCAATGAATAAGGCAGTTGCTATGGTTTTGCATGGGTTAGTGGTTTTGTTTGTGCTGTTGCCGTTAGCGTTCATTTTACCTTATTAGGAGTTTGATTATTTTGAGAAGAAGAAGAAGTTAGTGGAGGTATATTTCTGGATAATTATCGCGTTTGGAGTGGTGATCGTGATTGTGTTGAGTGTGATATATGTGAGATATTGGATAAGGAAGTAGTGGTGGTAGAGGGTTATTGTGCATATCAAAGTTACGGAGGAATTGCCGTATGTGTTCACAAAGGAATATGTGGAAAAATATGAAGAGAAATTGAGGAGGTAAGGAGGAGAAGCAGAAGAGAATGAAGATAAAGTTGATGAGAGATAATTGAGTGATTAACAGGCTAAGGACAGTGAGCAGGTGGATGAATAAGCTGTTGTTTAAGTAGCTGAATGTGTACCTTTAAGCTTACACAGCAACAACAATGATAAAAACTCTGATAGAATTGATAAAATAGAACAATTAGTCAAAGAAGAAGAGCGACTAGCATTGTTAGCATCACCAAGCAGTGGAGAATAGTAAAGATTATTGAATAGTTAGCATTCTTCAAATGCTGTTGGGAGGAGAAGAAGCAGTTTCAAACATGTTAACCCTTGCGACGAGTCAATTGATAGCGATGAGAAGAAAAGGAAATCAGATAAAGAAGACAAACAATAAGAAATTGAATTGTAAGAAGGGTCACAGCAGCAGCAGGAGTAATAGGTCTAATAGTAGCAAGAGATAATCATTCAAGAACTTCAACAAAGAGAATAGACGAAAACTAATGAAATTTAGACTAATTTATCACCGAAAAATGAATAAATCATCCAAATCGATTCTGAGAAACAAAACGAAGCAGAATAGCAATAAAACCTCTAAACACCTCTGTCTATCTTACCTAGTGAACCTCCTTAGTATCTTGATTTAAACAGAAACAATTCTGCAGTGATTCTCCCCTTAGATTCTTCATTGTATTCTTGTTCCGAGAATTTATCTTCTCCTCCCATGCGGTTATGCTATTTCTTTGAGCTTCAACAGCCATTGATTCGCTAAGACACCATCGGGTTGCTACTGATGAAGGACCTATCTAAACTAGGAATATGGGCTAACTCCATCGGATACATTTTATCTATAACATCCTTGACAATATTTTACTTCATCCATCCAGAAAATGACAAATCAGACACGTTCTTAGGTTCAATGATAGGTGCAAATGGGGTATGTTTGTTCTTGTTCTTGAGTTTTGGAGTTGTTCTCCATGAGAACATTGACATGAACACATAAAATGACCTGTCATCTGCTGCTGTAGTGATTAAAAGAGGATTGATCTTATGTGGGTTTATCTATATACCGATTCCGTTGATTTTTGTGTTGATCTTCGCATCGGAGAATGGTTTCTAATAGACACTGCTACTTTGGTTTATTATTGGATTGCCGATTGTATCTGTGGTTTTGATTGTCATGATGAAACTCTAGAAGGCGTTTTAAGGAATTTCTGGAGCTGTCATACCTGGAATTGTAGGGTATGTATGGCTGCTGCTGATACTTCCTCTAAGTGTTATCATCCCTTATTCGTAAAAATAAATTTTGTTTTTTTAATATTTTCACTTATGATATTTTTTGGTTAATTCTCATAAAGATTGATGTGCTTGCTTCGGAACAATGCTGAGGACATTGACATGGAGAGACTTATGCTTGGGTTAATGGTGACAGTTAGTGCTTTATTCATAGCCGTTGTCTCCTATTTGATCTACGTGTTTATCTAAAAACAGCAGATTTAGCGGAAGTTCTTGTTTATCTCTAATAAAATCATCTAAAATCTTGCAAAGAAGTACATTAGAGCTGATTATGAAGTGATTTGGGGTATTTTTAGGAGATATGAGAAGCATGGTGGGTATGAGTTGAAGGAGAGATTAACTGGAAATGTTGGTAACAAGAGAGGATCTTTTGGGTATCAGGATGTCAGTGATGAAGATGATGTGAGATTTAATAAAGAAATTGTGTTTAGATAAAGGAGCGATGGAAAGGATGAAGATGGGGGATGTTGGAAGAGTAAATGTATGAGATAGTTAGTTAGTTGGTATCATTTGATATTCTGTTGTTATTCAGATGAATTCAGGCAAAACAAAAAGAAAATGGAAGAATTAGAGAGATTGAAGGAGATAAATGGGAGGGGAAATATGATCGTTGAGGTGGATGATGAGGAAGATGAAGAAGATGATAAGAGAAAGAAGAAAGAAGATGATAGGGATACTGAATATTTGAAGAGGATGTAGAAGAAAAGAGAAGAAAATGAAAGATTGAGGTTGCTGGAAGAGGAGAGAAAAAGAAGGGAAAAGATTGAAAACGAAAGAAAAGAATAAGAAGAAAGGAAGAGATTGATAAGAGAACGAGAAGAGGAAGAAAGAAGGAAAATTGAGAGGGTAAACATGATTGGATTTGGTGGTGTTTTGTGAGAAAAAATAAACAATTTTTTTTGTTTAATTTTTTTAGGAGAACAAAATTGGAAAATATTTAGCTCAAAAAGATCCTATCGCTATGCCAGAATATATCCTCGACGCTCTTAGAAAACACGATCGCTTTGTGAATCTAGAGATAAGTGACAAAGAAGTAGAATTACTCTTAATTAGGCTGTTTGAATTATTTGGAGCTGTACACTATAATAAAGATAAGAAAAACAGCAGAAATGGCATCTATTCTGAAGAAGATGTGAACTGCAATGATAGTTTTCGTTTATGGGATTATTTAGCTTGGCAATAGATCGTTTTAAAGAGCTGTGTGATTGATTCAGAAGGAGTATTTGATCATCATATTGATAGTATTTTCAGTGAAAATACTTTAAAATTTTAAAGTGAAAAATACAATAAAACTATGGAATAATATGCGTTACAAGGGAAGTACATAGATAAAGGGGCTAGCTTCTAAGAATTCAAGGGGAAAATGATACCAAAACTTGCTGGGTTAAAGTATCCGGAGGAGGTTGATCCTAAGGAAGCGCTGGGTAAGCTTGCTAGGAATTATTTGTTGCCTTATTTGCTATGGAATGTACCACCTTTGAGGGTATTGTATGAGACAGAGTGGGACTATGTGATGTATCTACTAGGGTTGAATAATTAAAGTGGTGAGAATGATGAGTTATTGCGGTAGCTAATTGACGAAGAATAGTAGTTATTTTTACATTTACTGGATATACAGGAAAAAAGAAATAAAGATAAGTTGAATGACAAAGATGGAGAAGAGCAAGATTTGATTATTGAAAGGGATTCGTAAGATGGAGATGTAGGATTAAGTGGAATTAGTGATGTGATATCATTACCTGATATAGATGAGAGACTAAGAAATAGAAGAACTAGCAGTGAAAGAAGAAGAATTCGACACTAGAAATTGAAATAAAAGATAAAAAGAGCATTATAATTCTGCTGTTTGAGTTTCTGCATGCCAAATACACTGAGTGACAAGCAAATCAAGAGCAGGAAGTAGTATGAAAGATGAATTGATTGGGGTTTTTAGAAAAAGAAATCAAAAAGAGATTAATCAATATGCGTGTTTATGAGGATTTTGTTTTTTTTATATGTTTTAGAAACTAAGAGACAAATGAATTCGGCATGGAAGAAATCGAGAATCAAACAAAAATAATTAAGAAAACGATTCTTAACAGGAAAGAAAACAAGGATTAAGATGAAGATGTGTTTATGTAAGCGTAAAAGGAGTTTTTAAGAGAGTAAAAAAAGAAAAAGAAAAAAGAAGAAGCTCAAAATGAAAATAAAGATCAATAAGGTAATTCCTAATCCCTACAGCAACTCTCTTGGAACGATGCTGTAGATATGATAATCAAGGACATTGAAGAATAAGGTGATAGCTTTGATAGAAATTTTGAGAAAGAAATAGGTAGTCGGCAATTCAGAAATAATTTCTGTAATTTCAATGTAGTTTTCTGCTTTGTCTTGGAATTTCTCGGGATTGCGTTTCTTGCTTTCCGACCGACTGCGGTTCAGTGGGGATTCTCGAAAATTGCTTTGATAATACTGAACGTATTTACCACAGAAACACCTAAATAAGTAGAATTAGATTTAGTTATGTTAATTTTTGGGAATTAATTGTGTTTATTTTTTTTATTTAGAACTTCTTAGTTTAGTTCATCATCAGTATGTCCCTTGTTCTTACCTTTGCACTCACAATCCTTTTTGCTAATAGATATCTCCGCAAAGGCATCTTAGGAGTAAATTAACAAAATTACAAAAAGACATTTCTTCTCTTTTTTTAATCAAAAAGCTCCTGTGAATAAAATATAAATTTCAATACATTTTACTGTTGTTTTTAGGCCCCTAAAGAATCCTAATTAAGTGCATTCTGTTAATTTATCTAATCGATTATCTCTTGGTCAATTAACTTCATTGGATGGGGGCTAATTTTCTGGATTTCGAAGAACCTTTTTGACTCATTTTCTTGCGACTACCCTACTGTAAAATTATTTTTTCTTTCTTCTCCATCTGTTTTTTATCTTGTTATACATTTCTGTTTTCTAGGTTCCTGCTAAGCTTTACTAAGACTCTTCTTCAGTTTGCCTTGAACCTTTTCAATTTGGGTTGTTGATTACAGGATCAGTCTGTTTATTTGTGTTTTTTCTATTATCAATCTTTCCCTTTGCATCCTTGCAATTTGGAGATAAATCACTGGATCTGAGGGAATATCCTGTATCACATGTAGCGAGTAGACTTCTTAGATTAGTGTTAGCATGTGCAGCTGCTTTCTTATATGATGCATCAACTTAAATTGCTTTTTTCTCAGTATCCACTGCGATTTTGATAGTTATCGTGTTGATTCGACCATCAATACTACCTTCAGCTGATACTTTACGCACTGCTCTCTTGGTTCTCGCTGTATTCGTAAGATCAAATGGATAAATTTCCCAGTGGATTTAAAAGACTTTGTTTGTTTTAGATGCATATTGGAGCATTAGTCACTGAATCTAGCTAGCTGAGATGGATTGGATTCTTGTTAATTGGAATTGGTTGCTTAGTTATCATAATAATTGTAGCTTATTCAGTGTTTATCGTGCTGAGAATGAAGAGAATAAAGAAAAGATAATAGATTTTGGTTGAATATTTGAATTCTCAAAGGAGAATATCATAAAAAGATGGGAATATTGAAGGAAATGATCAGGATAAGAACATTAGGTTAGGAACTGATTAGAGGTTAGTAAATGATGAAGATATGAATGGAGAAAAGGTGAATTTGATAGGAAAGAATTAGCAAGAAGTGAAGAATTAAGATCAGATTACAAATAGAAAGAAGAATATAGATTAAGTATTAAGTGAGTAGTACTCAAGCGACGAGCAAAATACTAACAATGACAATCAGTTAAATCAAAGGGGATCAAGGATAGCTGATAAGAAAATGCCAAATGATGCATAGGAAAAAAGGAATAGAAATTCATCGATGAGGAACAGTTAGCAGGTTATTAAAGGTAATAATAACAGCAATCTTGAAGATAAGGATAATAATTAAAGAAGAACTGGTGAGAACTCCTAGATGAATAGCAGAGATGTCAACAGGAACAAAAACATGTAAACCTAAGTGAAAAACACAGAGGGTAAGTTCAAACAGCGAAGAGATTAATAAATTGAAGAGGAAGAAGAAGAATCTAAAATGGAAGTGGATTTCTGTGTCGCTGGTTCAGAAGAATTCCAAGATGAGTTAGTCATTAAAGGCAGGAAGGTAAACGACTTTAAAAATAATTATATTTTCCAAGTTAATTATTGTATTTGGTGACATCGATTATTTGGAACATAGAATTTAGAGAAATATGATAAAACATTAATATAATCTGTGTTGCAACGAGAAGATCATCAACGAGAGGAAAAACTGGCTGCAGAAAAGAGAAGATAACGTAGGAAAATCTAAATTTAGTAGGAATAAGAACATGCAGAAATGGTTAAGAATTAAAGATAAGAAAAGTTAGTTTTACTTTAACAATAACGAGAACAGCGGAAATAAGCAAGATTAGCAGAAAAAGAAAGGAGACTACAGATTCTTGCAGTACTTGATAAAGAAGATGAAGAAGATAGAAGGGATTGAGAGGGAGAGAGGGTAAAAATTATTATTATTAAGAATATGCAGTGTGTGTATGAGTTGTTGTTTTGATAAAATATACTAAAATAGAGAATTTTTGACAGATTATTTCTGAGAGGTATTTACCAAACAATTAGAAGGGCATTTGAATCAAAAATATTAAGACTATTAGAATAAAAGAATAGAACCTATTATGATAATTCTTCATGATTAAAGTATTTAATTTTAAAAATAAATCAAAACCAAACTAATTTTTAAGGTACTTAAATCCCATCACGATAAATAACTACATAATTCCTTTTTACTATATTTTTTTCAATATCCACAATATTTCTGATAGCACTCCCTTCTCTAATTACAACAACCAGTTCTCTACTCCCGCTCCCGATCCATACTATTCTCAACCTTACCAAAACTAGACTGAGTAAAATCAATACAAACCTCCTTAATATCCCAATAGTGGAGTGAATAATCCCAATAGTGGAGTGAATAATCCGCTATTGAATTCTCCGTATTAATAGCAATACCCATAGCAGGCTCCAGTGGAATAATTCAATGTTCAATATCCAGGACAAAGCAATCCCATGAATGGCTCTACCAACATGAACGACAGCACTAACGAAGAAGGGTTTACAATCACTGACAACTAAAAGAAATGCTTACTCATCGGTGCAGCTGTCGCTCTGCTGTTTTTCTACATTCTTATGTGATTTTTATTAAAGTTATTTGTGAAGATAATTAACTTCAAAACGAATGAATTATCTGCATTTATTATTTTAGTCATTTGCAATTGTTTTCTAGAAAGTGTTTATTGTAGCATTCAGTTATTAGTATGCGTATCTGTCAAGTCTCAAAGAAAAGTATTAATATTTGGTTTAGTCTGTCATTCAGGGAGAATAACATCCAGATTATCTGGAGTGAGATACCTTGTAGAGGTACTTGTTAATTCAGAACAAAACAACATCCATATGTTAAGCAATTCTGAAAATTCAGACTATCCAGAATGAAAGGCCAAATAAAAGATGCTGAAAGACCAATTCATCAATGAAATTAAGTTCTAATCAATTTTAAAACTTTAATTATTAAGTCGTTAAAAGATAGGCTGCTACACAAGCTAAGTAGAAGAATACTAGGCGGATATTCACTTAAGGATTACCAAACCTAATGAAGCTGAGTAAGCAGTTCTCTTTAAGAATCTACACAATTAAATTCGAACATAGTCTCTGACAAGGAGGTAGCCTATTCATCAAAGTATCCTTTGAAATTATGTATTAAAATCTTGTAAATCAGTGGGAAGCTGCAAACTATCGCAAATTAATAATAGCTGCAGCAGCAATTCGACGATTGATACTCACAAAAACAATCACAATAAAAACGATATTCTTCTATAAAACAACAACAGCTAATTGATCAATTCTCAAGAAACACAAAATGGCTTTCAACATCAAAATCAACAAAGTAGAAGATGTTGAGTACACCTACAACAATGAGAATCAGTACAACCATGAAGAGAATCAAAATAAATAGACCAAAATAGCTTCACAAGAAGCCAAAACTGCTGCTAGCACTAATGCAACCACCATCAATAACAATACAAAAAATACCGCAGTTGCTGCAGATAACACTGCTGATTCTAAACCAAAGATAGATTAGACACCAAAGCAGTCCAAGAAATAGATAGAAATCACTAAAGAAATACAAAAGGTAGTTGAAGAACCAGCAGCTCCTTCCTTCAAAGAAATCTAAGTCGGATTTGTAGTGCTCTAAGAAGAAGCAGAAGAAGGAGAGAATGTCACTGCAGATGAGCCAGGCTAATTCATGAAGAAAAAAGCCAAATAGAATGTGTTTTCCAAGAACGTAACTATCAAAGAAGACTTCAAGCAGCTCCCACTCAGCGAAATCGAAAAGCCTCAATAATCAGGAGGATGCTGCGGAGGAAAATCATCAGCATGTAATATCTTCTGAGCAAATTAATGTAGATCTGAAGGAATAGTTTGAGGGCATCAGTGAAGTTAGAGTCCGTCAAAGCACTCAATCTCTCTTATTTATCGAAAATATTAACAAAAACATAGCTTCATATGGACAAGGTGCTTAATATTCATACAAAGCTTTTGCTGTAAATTGAGTTGTGTTTGCTTGTTTGTAGCTGATGCTGGTGTGTATTATTGCGTTTTCCTTTATTAAACGAAATAAAAGCATGGTTTTCTTCTAGATCAACACCCCGAATGCAAAGAAATAAACAAGAATGCCAACTATTTAGCATTGATTTATTCAAGATTATTTATTTCTCAAATCAAAATCGATAATTGCTAAGTGTAACATCCACACATACAAAGCAACGCTTTCTAAAACAAATCAATGATTAATTTGAGTTTGGAGGTTCTAAATTACCCTTGGTTAGTTTGTAAATGCTTATCTTCTAAACACTCCATTGACAAATAGGTGAATTAGAATAAGCTGACAATTCACAATGAAACTCTCTCATTGGTATTGAGATTTATATTTCTCTTCCAAAACACAAGGTTATTAAATACTTCTTTCTAATGCTCAAATAATTGCTATTCTCTCTTTGATTTGCTTGTTATTTCATTGTGTTTATGATAGGTGCCATCCTTTGATTCAAAATATATCTTTATCTTTTCAACACTGCCTCCATTCACAACACTAATTTCTATCTCTTTGATTTGTTTATTTCAATTGTGTATGCAAAACAGAGTATTTAATGCGATTATTAAGGCACTTTAATTAAATCTTGAAGCATGATATATCCTTCATTTTCTTTTCTGAATGATCTGAAGGATTCTAATGAACAGTCTGATGATATCGATGTACAGCATCATCGCACCAAGAATGTAATCATCAACAGTGAATTCAATAGCTTTTCCTCCCTGTTTTACATATCAAATCCTCATATTAAAACACTCCCAATTTTTCATAAACATGCATTAGGATATTATTATTGATAATAGTTATCAGTTATTCTTATTACCATGATTAGCTGGGTGTCATAGATGATGTAGAACGCATAAATAACAGCGGAGATGGAAGCTATTCCCAATTAGAAGAGATATTAGTTGAAGAAGAACAGTGAGAACATTGACATCATTGCGATGCTCACAAAGATAAACAGCATTGAGCCTTATAAAGTGATATCCTCCTTCGTTTTAAAGGCGTAGACGATCAATGCGATTGTCACGCTAATCGTCATCAGCGCTGCCAAATAGACCCTGCAAACCAAATCATCCATCAACAAAGAACCAAACCATCAAATAATGGTGGTGATTACATGTGTCTACCTTCTTCGATAGGCATGCGATTGTAGTCCCAGCAGAACATCGAGCACATGAAGCTAATACAAACCAAAATCAAATTAATTAAATTCTCCCATATAGAAAAGTTTCATATGTATTTACCTGACGAGATAGCTTTCAGCGAGAGTAAATACAGTGAGGAGGATGTAGTTAGTTGGAACAGTCCTTGCAAGAGACTAAGAAAGAAAGATAGTTAAGAATAATACTAATATCATTATCAAGATTTATTTATAAAATATTCAGAAATTGAATAGAAATTAATTGATTTTATTTTCAAGTTGATTTTGTTTAATTATTGATTTGTTTGTTTGTTTCCTTGCTATGATTTAGCTCAATTATTGA
>Ga0302271_10003986_pt1 | contig 12042 bp, 5 predicted proteins | sample III_Bog_N1_1_FD_198767 | JGI IMG/M metagenome (GOLD analysis project Ga0302271, IMG submission 198767) | Peat permafrost microbial communities from Stordalen Mire near Abisko, Sweden - III_Bog_N1_1 | ecosystem: Environmental > Terrestrial > Soil > Wetlands > Peat | place: Sweden: Abisko... | reverse complement strand
TGCTACTTATGTTGAGCCTAGAATCGAAATCGTATGAAAAAAAGACATAATTTATCTTTTTTATATTTTTAAATTGATCCTTTTTTTCAACATTTTTGTTGCATTTTAGATTCTCAATGAATTGAAAGCAGAAGGGTTCATCAAGAACAATAAGTTAACTTATGTAGGCAGAAAGAGATTAGCATCCACTTCAACAGGATCAACTAATGTGCATAAACTTGAACTCGAGTCAATCCTCAAGAAGATATTCAACTGAGTTGCAAAAATATTCAAAAGCTACGAATAAATACTTCTCTCCCCCAGATGAAAATGCAGTTGCGTTCTGTCACTTTATTTACTCAAATCGAAGAATTTCTTTTAAATTCATTGGCTTTGCTTTTTTTATTGAATTGATGGGATTGATTTCCTCAAATTTGAGTGCAGTTATTTTGTCATTTTGAACAAACAGGAATACCATCAATACACAAAAATAAATAAAAAGGATTGACAAACAAAGAAAGATAAAGTTTGAAAAAATAGAACAACAAATAAACAAACGCAGCTTAATCCAAAATAGCTCTCTCAAATTACAGAATTATAATTATTTGTACTTTTGCATGACGAGAAGCATTCTGAAGTGTTCTTTTGCTATGAAACAAAGAGTCAAACATCTGCTCAAAATATCCTTGCTTGTGTCGCTGATTTCAGCTATTCTCTTCCTTATTTACGGTCTGTACTCGTTACTTTATCTTCTGCTCCCTTCTATTCTTTCCATCACAGTTCTCCTAATAATCGGTGTCCTATTAGGTTAGTTAATCGCAAGATGGATGGTTTTTCCAGGCTCAATGATTTTAGTCAAGAGAACGTCTGAATACAACTTTATGTTGAATCGCTCAAGGATAATGTCGTAGAAATTCCAATCTCTGAGTGGATTCATCGATTCTATAGAAACATCCAATAGTTTTCTGCTTATGGATGTCACTTTCCAAGAGGTTAGAAGCAGTTGCATCAGGATTCAAGACATGATTGCTACCTACAATAAACTCGCTAAACTTACTAAAAACTAGCAGAAATTTAACAATTTTCTGATTGCTTTGCGGTCTAAACTCGAAATCTCCATGGTTTCATTCTCGAGACAATCATCTTCAATGTGGGAAATCCTCCAATCACAAGATCTCTTTGATGAACTCAAAAATGATTGTAAACTTGTTTTCTTTCATGCAAAAAGATGGAGAGATGTTTAATAGTTTAATAACTGTTTCTTCTAATAATGCTAGGTACATCTGTGAAATTCACAGCTGATTCCAATATTCAAGATCTCAAACGTGCACTAGCTGATTCTATGGTAATATTCATAAACAACTACCTTCAAAAATTGGCTCATTGAATTAAGTTTTAAGCTAAAAGTTTTCAAACATTTTTTGATTTTTCAATTTATGAATAGAATATCCTCTCAAATATCCTCAGAATCTCAGAACAAGGCATATTGAGAAAATGGAAACAATGCCTCCTTGACGATACATTTGGTTCTCTTCCTTTCGTAACAAGATCATCATTTACCACTGCTGCTATTTCATATTTATTGGTGATTTTTTGCTACTTAGCTTCAAGCTGAACTTTCCTTGAAATACTCTCACAAGATGCTCTAAATCAAATCTAAAGATAACACCCTTATTAATTGGTAAGTATAATACTGCTGCCCTTTTTATTTAGCTATTCCAGCATGTTTGTCTATGGATGCAAGACGGAGGATACTCAAGATTTCTCAGAAACACAAGAAAAACTGACTTCAATTGATTTCCTTCCACCCACGATGATTTTCTGTAACCCCAATGCAGGATATTTCGAGTTTTCCTTGTATTAAGTAAGGATTTTTACAATATTTCTTTGTTTTTTTATAAAAAATAATTCAATATCTTCTTTCTTAATTTCTTAGAACGAATGGGTGGATTACTATCAGAAAAATGGAATAAACGTTTTACTATGGAACTATCGAGGATATGGCTAGCAGTCTGGCACGCCGTCACCTTAGGTATTTTGGATGATTTTTTGAAAAATAAAAAGGAATATTGTTTACTGACAAAATATCTTTGAGTATTGTATTTCTTATTTTTTGAATATTTTCCTTAGAACACCTTCGAAGATGCCAACAGCATCATAGATTACCTTAGGGACAACGAGAAAGTGGGTCTAATTGGAGTACATGGTCAGAGTCTAGGCGGATTAGTAGCTTGTCATGTTGCTATGAGCAAAAGTTTAGATTTTCTTTGTGCTGACAGAAGCTTTTCTTGTTTGTCTGATGTGGTACTGTACTCAATGCCTTCATACTTGAAGATCGTTATGCGGTTATTGACGAGATATGATGTTTGGTCAGCTTAAAATTATTCGAAAGTCGCATGCTATAAAGTTCTAACTTTCGATCCAAAAGACACAATGGTTCCTTTAATGGCTTCACTCAAAGTTGGAGTTACAAAGCAAGTTGCGTAGAGTTTACTTGCAAGCAGAAGTGATCATGAGAAGTACCACGAAGATCAAAGTGAAAGTATGGTTTCAAATATGAGAGGATTCTGTAAAAAAACATGGAAAACTGATAAAACTTTATCACAAACTTTGAGCTGCTTGATGATGACAGAATCCGATCAAAAAATGTTCTTTTATTCCCTCGAGAGATTGATTTTCTTCATGAAATTAGCATTAAACAAGGCAGGATAGTAGTCTCAAAGAATGAAGGAAGTTTTAATAGCTAGCAATAAATATTCTTCAAGTACTCCAAACGATATTCGATCGACTAAATCAGGTGGGAGCAGTTTTATGTAGAAGCAATCAGTGAGTGATTTGAATGGTACACTCGATTACGGCAATGTTTTGAATGGAAGCATGCTATTGGAGAGCATCAAAGAAGAAGAAGCAAGATAGAATCTGGGGAGTTCTTCAGCGAGAAACTCAAATAATATTAACATTAACAATAGTTTGCCTTAGTAATTCCAAGCTGATGTTGAATCCGGATTAAAGGAAAAGGTAGCAGAAACAACAACAGCAACTACTACAAAACCAAGAAAAGGATCTGCTCAGTTTGGAGCAGCAAAGTAATTTTCAGAGGCAAGCAGATTATGGTTGGAGGAGTACAAAAATAACGAATAACTTATCAAGATGTTTAAGAGTATATTTTCATTGCTGGACTCTTACGATGCAGCTGGATTAACTTTATTGGATGTTTTTTGCTTGAACTCACACTAATCTAGCTTATTCGGCGTGTTTTAAGTAAGTTTTTATGTTCAAAATGCATAAATAATTAGTTTTGGAGTATTTTATGCTTTCTGTCATGATATTTCTAATTAACTTTTGTTTAACTTAGCTGTTCATACTCAATCTCAGCATATGGGGATCTTATTTGCCCTTGAATCAAGTCATTAAGAAAAATCTCACTGGATCACTTCCGCTTAAATTTGCACTTGTCAGAACAAAAATAACAACGATTACCAAATTTTTACACTTTTAACTTTTTAAATTCTAAAGTTTATCTATATTTCTTCCCAAGGCTAAGACAAAGGAAATAATCAGAAAACTAAGTAAAATAGCTTAGAATCTCAAAACCATACCTGAAATTCATGACTAGCTTAGAACAGAAGTAAAACATAGCTACAACAAAAATGTGCTTTCATTTTTGTTTTTTACTTTTAAACAATAAAGATCTTAGGTGATTTGATGATTATCATCGAAAAACTACAAATTATCAAAGGTAAATTGATATCTGGCTACACTCTTAACAACGATAAACTCTTAGATTCAATGACACATCTCAACTAAAAGAAAGACAACAATTAACCAAAGGAAATAAATGCCATTCCTGAGAAAGACATCAGAAGAATACTTGATAAAAACAGCATAGCTATCCATGATAAAGAAGATAACTTCAAAGATAATAGCAAACATATTTAAGACATCAACGATGCAAGAGAAAATAAGGCATTTTGTCCAATCGAATAAAGCATTGAAGGTATTGGACGAATTTCCCTTATTAGTGGATCAAGCAGTCCACAAAAAATCAATTTAATTGGCGCAGATGGAGATAACGCCTACTAGAATTTAAAGGAAGATGTGCAGCCAACTCAACCTATCGAGGGTTTTGAATTAAGTAGAATTGTTGGGAATTTGTTACCTCTGCAATGTGGACACAACGGGAATTTTTCTGATTTCGAAGTGCAGTTATATGATTTCCATCTGCGAAACTCAGGTTTTTTACAGAGCAGTTGAGAACAGCAGACAAATTATTTTGTTAATAAGATAATCGCTGAGATTATTAGGAATTATGTTTTCCCTTCATTTTCTTTAGGGGAAGTTATTCTTTCTGTAATGTGATATTTAAAATCCAAAGGTTGGATTATTTTATCTTATCTGTCTGTTTCTTAATTTTCTCCTTAATCCGAAATTGAATTTTACAACATCGAAAATTAATGCTGAGTTGGTCATTTATTTACTATTTTCATAGAAAATTTACATTATCAACTTTTGAATATCAATTTGTTTTATTTTTTATCAGGAGTTAGTTTCTGCGTTATTATTTATTTTATTAATTAAGAACAAAGATCTCGATTATTATTCTTAAAGTTTTGACCTTTATTTTTTAGTATTATCCCGTTTGATTTTTTAAAAGACACCCCTCTGTTTTGTATTTACTTTGCTCTTCTTTTTTAAGATTGCTTGCCCAAAAGAGACGTTGGTTGTCTCCTCACTTTTATTCTACGTTTATGAGATTTTTTTAAACTTTTTCTTTTCCTTTGAATTTTTGGTTGAAATCTGCTTGGAATTTCCCTTCGAGCTTCTTTATCAACTATTCTCATAAAATCTTCATTTACGAAAATAGTTCAACTCTGCAAGAAAGTTGCTGTTCAAAGGAATTTTCCCAAAAAGGCTTCATATTTAAAAGATTTGAATTTCTTTTTCTATTAAGAATATTTGTACTGGTAGGATTTATTTGTACGTTTTTTGTGAATTGAAACGTCAAAACAAATAAATATCCACTAATTTAAGTTCCCTTTTTACAAAAACTGATCTTGTCAATTGTCTCAATGTTTCTCATATTGAATAACCAAAAGAGAAAGAGAGATTTTGTTAATCAAACTAAATGAGTAATTATTTTTGAACAAAATTGAGTAAACAGTACTAATTTAACATTAATTGTTTTATGAGTATTTCGTTTAAAACAAAGCGATCAGATGTAAATTCCAACGAGGATTCAAGTAATCTCATTTCATGCAGGATCAATAAGACAAATGCGATTAATTGGGTGCTTTGTGGTTAATTCATTAATCTGTTGTTTTTCTTATTTTTTAGGCTTGTCTAGTATACCTTGTCAGAGGAGAAGAAATAAGAAGGTATGTATTTGAGCGAATTAAAATTCTAAGAGCTAACGAGTAAGTACACTGCTTGAATTGTATTATGTCATGGTGAGCAAGCATCCTGCTATTGCAACACGATACCTAATCTTCTCAAGAAGGCTCCGAGTGAAATTCTTTTTAAAAAAAATGAAAAGTTCAAGCACCTCCAGGTTACTGATACAGTTATCATAAACAAATCGATTTTTCTATTTTTCTTCGAATTCCTTTCTCATTTTATTGTAAATATTCAGCATTAATTAATAAATCTTTCAAGTTTTGCATTTTTCTATTGTTCAACACAAAATAACAAAACAAAAAAATACATTTTTAAACAATCTAATTTCTCTCACAATGCTGCCTCAGCATGCATTTCTATGTCTTTATCTGTGGGTCTGTCTGGCTGCATTTCTAGATTTATCATCATTTCCGCTTAAATCTATCCAGGTTTCTGAGAAATATTGTCCTTTGTCTAACTCTCACTGTTACTATTTCCTAATTTTATTAAGTTCGGCGAGTTTACACCAATTTCAGGGTTATTTTCTTAAGCAGTGCCTTCTTCCTGAAGCTCTTAATGTTCTAATCCTTGGCTTTTTCTCTTTTGAATCATTCGAATACAGAATAAACCAGCTAAAATAATTGCAATTACTACAAGAGATATTATGACCACGTTTACTGATGAAGCAACAAATCAAAAAAGAATAGTTTAGAAAGAGTTAGAAACATAATAAATAATAAAAAATTTATTACAATCTTCTGAACTTAGATTTGCAGATTAGTTTTGAGAATTATCTCCCTTGTTGTTCGAGTTATCAGGGTTAGTATCATTATTATTAGGCTTGTCCTTCTTAGTTTCATCTTTATTCTCAGGTGTATCCTTCTTTGGATCTTTATCTTCGGGCTTATCTTTTTTAGGATCTATATCTTCTGGTTTATCCTTCTTTGGATCTTTATCTTCGGGCTTATCTTTCTTGGGATCTTTATCCTCAGGCTTATCCTTCTTAGGATCTTTATCTTCAGGCTTATCCTTTTTCGGATCTTTATCTTCAGGCTTATCTTTATTGGGATCTTTATCTTCAGGGTTATCCTTCTTGGGATCTTTATCCTCAGGTTTATCTTATTTGGGGTCTTTATCCTCAACTGCTGCATGTTCATGCACATAAAAATTAATATTATAGTTTTTTCTGAATTCTTCTAGCTCCTTGATGAATCCAGTGTCTTTAATCGTTGTTCTTATTTTACTCGAGTGCATGTTCATAAGCACGCTATTAATATTGGGCAGCGAACATTCCGATGGTGTAAAATGTATTTTCTAGTTTTGTTTATCGAATAGCACATCGAGATTCTTAAAAAACGGTCCACCCAAGTACACATATTAAGTTGGATAGAATTCCATAGCAATGTTAAAAATCACACCCTCCATGGATAAAGTCTTGTAAAGATAGCCATAAGCTTTCCATTCAATGACAACATCCTCTTGAAACTCAAACTTGATGGCAGGGAAAGAATCAAGGAATTCTCTTTCAGTTGGAAACTCTTAACTTTAAACGTATTTGAAGGTTCGCTGATTCGCTGAATAATAGTTTTTGGTGCTTCCACATTTATATTTCTGAGGGTTCGTGTTGCAGGCGTAGTTAAGCTCTTGAATTAAAGGACTGAAAAGAGCAAAAATTTTTATTTGAAATTGAGATAGATTATTTGATTTTTAAAGATTATTTATTGGCAAAGAAAAGAAAGAAAAATGTGAAAAAAGAAAACTATTTTTATTATTTTCTATTACTCAATGAATTCAGAAGGCCCATAGACGAGAGAAGTCCCAGGTTCTAGGAAGGAACGGGTTAGGATAGAGCTCACTACTTAATCATCGACCTATAAAATATTACAATCATCAATTACAATAAAAATGAAAAAATGATGTAATCAGTGATTTATTTTACTTTCACAGACATGATATTCACTTCATAGAACCCTTTCTCAGATTGATAAGGTACTATTTATGATTTTTCATTTGGCAAATGCAGCTCATGATTGTATCCCCCAACACTGAGATATCCTCCTTCCTTCTAGTTAAAACATATTGAGAAAGAAAGTTGCTCGTTATTTTCTTTGTGTTTCTCAAATAACTGATCAATTATATTAGGAGGTTAATTCAGTTGGTTTGATAACGGTCCTAAGCTCATCGTTCCATCAGGTGTTTGTGTTTTTAATAGGTGAGTCTCATCTGTCGTACAACCAAAAGGCATTTCAACACTCTCGTGAATCATAAATTTCAAGTATTCATAAGAGTTTAACTCATCAGTCTCAGATACTTTTTGGCCTTGTGCTTATATCTGACAAAAGTTAAACAAAAATATGAAAACAAGAAGAATAATAGTGGTACTGAAAATGAATAACTTAGGAAGAGGATATTAAATTGATAATTAATTTTGCTAGTACCATTGATATGTTAGCTTGTTCTTTCAAATAAGCTTGCATTTCTTCTCCAAAAGAAATGAAATCCGTTGCAATGAATCCACTGGATTTCGATTCTTCAGCAGCATCTCTTTTCCAGCTGCAGGTATCACTGTCTTACTGATTGCAGCTATTGCACTTAAATTTATTGAATTCTCCATCGCAAAGCATTTTTTTACCAGTCATAGACTGTGTCAAATTGTATTAATAATTGATATGTTTTCCGCAGTTTTCTTTGCATTCAGAGCATGGAAATGCAAGCAGATTCGAACTGTCTGCACTGAGAATAACAGATTATTGTTAAGGCGGATTCCCAACATAAAGATCCATCCAATATGCGTTTGTGTCAGTGCTTCCATGAAGTTAAGCTGTATGGATGCGCTTAAAATAGTATTCTTCTTAAACATTGGTGATTTTCTGTTTATGTCCATTGTGATCTAAATAATCTAGTCGATCAGTTGTTTCTTTGTCTTGCCCAAGGGAAACATTCAAGCATGCGAGAATTATCAAAAGACTCAACAGAATTCTTGCTGGAAATGTAAATTTCATATTTGTAGAAGAATCTTGTGTTTTCAATTTAGGTTGTATTTTTTTTTACCTAATCTAATTGTAATTCACTCTGTTTTTTGAACTTGAGGATTTTCTTAGGTTCAGTCTTTGATTTGACACTGATTTATCTTTCTATTATTCTTACATTTAATTTTTTCGAGAAGAATACCACAAATTTTATGATTCTCAGGAAAATGAATCTCTTCAAAAAAACTGTTTGCTTCTTTGCTAGAGTAATCAAGTGCCTAATATTGACTGAATATCAGGTTTAAGTTTTCATTTTGAAATTTAGGGTTACTTTAGATGCAAATCATGTAAAATTTTTTTGAAGATATTAATTTATGAAGATAAAAATATTCCAAAAATATCTCCCAGATAAAGATATTTCAATATTAAGAGTTCCTTGCTCTTTCATATTAAGCTCGAAATTCTCAAAATTATCTAAACCTAGTGATCAGTAAGATGATTAATATTTTAATAGATTCTCTACGAATAGAAGAATAAATAATATAAACTCCTTTTAAGTTACTTTATTTTACTACAAACCATAAAATATATTAAAACTACATTATTGTTAATTAGATCTATCCGTTTATTATTTAGATTTCTCTTTTTACCTCTTTTATCTTATTTTAACCTTCCTTTGCACTTTCCAATCATAGGATATTATGTGAAACTGTCGAATTATTCAATGTTAATGCCTTTTATTATTAAAAAGGAGATGCCTTCAAAGCTCTTTAGTATCTCCTTACTTAGCTATGAAATCTCAAGAAATCATATGCAGTCCTGTAATCCGCATCCAGGACATACCAAGTGAATGATATTTATCTTCCATAGAGTGCAGTAGATTTGAAATCATATAATTTAGCAACATTTCTATCATGCAACCTTATTAATCCTACTGGAATCAAGAAAACCAAGAATACCCTTAGAATAAAATAAGTTAAATAAATGCTTGTAAGGAACATTAAGAGAAAAATAAAATAGAACGATATCAAGATCATCATGAAGATCACATTAAACCCTTTAAGAAGCCATAACAACGGATGCGCGAATAGAATTCCAATACTTTTATGATCATTTTTGATCGTCCATGGTCTGTTAAATATTTTTATAAATGGAACGAGAATCGCCATCAACACACCCTTACCTATGAGCGAGTTGAATTAACTTTGCACTGTTAATTTAATATATCCAATTGGATCAAGGCAGCTAATTTAATACAAGCAGGAACCTGTTGGTTCGAAGCCTTAAAACATATGGATTTCTTCGAGATGTTTGCATTTAATTGAAAGCGTTTTCAAGTATTTTTTATATTCCACAAGAAGTTCGTTACCATTCCAATAACTGTCTCCTAATCGGGACAGCCAACACGGATGGATATTAGATTGCTAATTTTGCTAGTTTGATTAGGATAATAATTATGGTTATTCTTGGATTTCTTTTGGTTGTTGTTATTTTAATTATTCAAGATTACTTTGCGGTAGATTCAAGAATTAAGTATTAGATTATTTCATAATATCTATGTTTTATGGCTATTATTTTCCTTATTCATTGAGTTATTGTGCTTCTTCTTCTTGTTCTTGGTGCAAATCAACTTCAATTGTGCCTTTTTTATCAAGTTAAGCAATCCTATGATGTACAACTGAAACATCGCCATCTGCCTATTATTCTTTATGAGGTGTATTTTCTATTTTATTGATTTGTTCAATTTCCTGTGAACTAGCTACACCATCATTGCTACTTTCTTCATAGTCATCACGGAATTTACTCTCCGAATTCGTTATTTTCTTACGATGCTTCTATTCCACTTCTTTGGCAATTTCTTTTTCTTATTTTTAAATTTCTTTTGTAGCTAACTCAGTGTTAATCTTCTTTTAACAATCTGAACTATCATTTTAATTATTTTTAGATTCTTTTTACTCATTACCATCTTGTATCCCACTTGATTTAACCTTTGATTACTCTAACACCTAACTTTCCTATTTATTCTCTTCATGAACCCATTTTGCTTGAAGTTATTAATTCACTCCAAAAACCCTATTCTATTCCTTTTGTTTTTCTTTAGAATCTTACAGCAAACAGAAATCTTCATCTTTGCTTTCTTTATCTTACTCAGGCTTTGAGAAAATCACTGTAGAAGCTTCCTCTGATTTTTTAAGTTGACATCTAGACACTGATTCGATGTAACTGGAAATTACTCCTGAAGGATTTTACAAGAACAAAATCTTAGTTTTATCTTCTTCTTAGATATGAGATAATTGAGAATCATGTGGAATACCAACATATTCGCTCTTTGTTTTTTCTAAAAGCGAGATGTATTATGAAATCGTATTTGTTCTTTGAGATTTCGGAAGCAATCCATCTCTGATCATTTACGTATATAACGGATAAAGCAATCCTTCTTTATCTAATCCAAGCATATCAGAAGGCAATTAGCCAGTTTGATTCAAGCTATTTCGAAGTTATTGCACATTCAAATTGGGATTATTGAACTTTTTCCAGTTTTCTAAAATACAAATAACTAATCCTGTGCTGCATAAATCACTTAACCCATTAAACAGCGCCTTTGGGTTATTACAATATAATTCTGAAGGTTATTTTTGTAAGGATTTCGACAACTTGATGTCAGATTGACACTCGCTCAGGAACAATACAGGTTATCTTGATCTAACTGCGAAAGCATTAAGATTTATCCCATTGTGTTTCTATCGGCTATTTTCAAGAATCAGTAGAATTCTAAGAATCTTGAAGACTTAACTTGTTCTTTCTTCGATTTTTAAAGCATTTCCACCTCTAGCTTCTAGCCAATCGGAGAGATCCTCACACATTAAGTCGATTTCTTCGATAAAAATCAAGTTATTTACAACCCAAACTTCTACGATCTCCACGAAATACTCTGGATTGTTCACTGATAATACTTTGAAAACATTTAGTTTATCAATTAACTCCTTAAATCTAATATCATTTCCTTCTGATTGCACTCTTCTAACTTTAATTGTCACAGTCCTCTCAAGGCTTATGTCATTCGCTTTAAGTAGCACAAAATCGGTTTCGTAATCCAAACAAACAATATCTTCAAATCTGTCCTTCTGATCAAGATCATTGATAATTTCTTCTGCGAATTCTTTTTCTAAACCAAGCTATTCCATCTATTTCAGCAGCTCTTGAGATGGTTATGCGTTATCATTCTTAGTGTCCTTATCCTTTTGCTTCTGATTATTGTTGTTAGTGCTGTTTGCTTGCTAAATCGAATAATGAAATGGTTATTTAGTTGAATTCGCAGATGAAATATAAGACGTTGCAATCGAACTCATTCTTCAGACTACAAAGCCTCTTTGGTTCGCTAATTCAGATAGATTCAAGTACTAAAAAGTGTTTATGATTATTTGGAAATCAATCTGTGTTTGAAAAAATAAGAGAATAATCAAATCGATCAATAATGAATATTTTCCCTCATTCAAACAATTTTAATTTGACAACCTATCATCCAAACACACACACACACACAACGTTTCTATTTTAATAAGAACTGGGAGGAGGAGATTTATCAAGAAGAATAGTCTATGAAACAAGTAAAAACAACAATTCAATTTTGAATATGAAACAAAAAAGCAGGCGAGAGATAAAGAAACAAGAGATGGTTTTTATTTTTTTTAAGTTGAAGGAATTCAAATACTTCTTTTAA
>Ga0302271_10003983_pt1 | contig 12047 bp, 6 predicted proteins | sample III_Bog_N1_1_FD_198767 | JGI IMG/M metagenome (GOLD analysis project Ga0302271, IMG submission 198767) | Peat permafrost microbial communities from Stordalen Mire near Abisko, Sweden - III_Bog_N1_1 | ecosystem: Environmental > Terrestrial > Soil > Wetlands > Peat | place: Sweden: Abisko... | reverse complement strand
GGGCTATGAATAGACATACCCTCTGAAGAGCAATCAGAATTTGGATTAAAAGTTCAAAAGAAAAAAATAAATGACCAAATTGTAGATAATTGAGATCTCCCAGCAGATTCACAACTACGATTCATTTTATTAAGCTATTTTTATCGTCTTGTACATCTGCTTTAATCAGCGACAATGTTTCCTTGTAAATGTAGCTCTTATATATGATTCCTTGAAGCTCAAACACCCTTCGAGTATTATTTGTCCTTTGAAAATAATAATCTCTTAGAATCAATTCTGGCAGGATTTATTTTCCATTTAATTACATTAATTCTAAGATGATTTAGTTTTCATTTTTTATTTCATAGATATTATTCTTATTTGTTTGTTTTTTTAGACTAAAACATCAACAAATATGTATGCTAATCGTAGTCTAATTTACTCTAAACTTCAAACTATTGTGTAATAAAACTAAAATGCAATTGTATTAAATAGGGTTTTTTTAAAGCAAAATGTTAAAGATGACAAAATAATTATTTTATTTCCCTGTTTGGATTATTCCTGCCCATTAGTTTTATTAGTTAACGTGTATTAATTTGCAGGTAGGAGAATTTTAAGTTATTAAAATGGATGCTTAATGCAATGAAAATATGGAGGAAAACATTTTAAATAATACAATTTATCCATTTTGTTAAATTTTTAGAGTGTATTAATCTTCCTTTTTTTTCTAATTAATTCCCTTTCAACTCGTCAAGCAACCATCCATAGAAAATTGCTCCAAATCCTTTTTAAATCTTAGAATCATAAAGAAAGAATCATTATGTAACTCAACATAGATCTTCCCTTAAAAAGAAGAACTTAATAACGTTGTGTTTCTTTCTTCATTAATAAACACCCCCACTTTCATCCCAGACTTTATTCCTAAAATTAACTGGATTGATTTGAGAACTTTTAATAATCGAGCCGCTCATTTTGATCCATTCATAATCAGACTGCGTGGTACAATTAATTTATCATAAATAAACCTGATTGGCTTTTTTTCTGATAGATATATCTCGTTTTCTTTCCTTATTTGATTTAGTTTATTAAACCCTCCAATGAAATCATTCGCACATGCCTCTCCACAAAGAGCAATGCCAACAGCCCATCATCGTTAAGCTGCTTTTTCGAACACTTAACACCCAGATAAAGTATCTCATTAGTTTAATTCTCTTCATAAAATATTTCAAAAAGTTCTATTTCATCTTTTTGATAATTCTTTCTTTGGCGTTATTTCAGACATGCATTCCATTAAAAACTTCCATTAACCGATCTTCAGTGTAAAGTAGTGACCGAAAGTAAAATGCAAGCTGTGCGCTCCCTGTCCAGCAGAGTAACTTCTTTGTTTATGCTTCAATTAGCTTGTCTCAGCAGTAGTAGCATTTTTGAACTAATTTTTTGTTTTTTCAATTATCAAAGTGCATAATGTCTCAAATAAACGACCTAGCTAAACCAATTCAATGAACTCCCATAAAACCTAGCAGTAGCAATCATCATCTTAAAAGAGAAACAGCTATGCATCTTAATCTTCTGCACAGCAACAAAGAAACACAGTGTAAATGAGACAACGACCTGCTAGCAATAATTTACATTGCAAAACTTCAGAAATGTCATAAACTCAAGCTGTAGCACCACACTCTGCTTCGTTAGCTAGGAAACCTACTGCTACTGTATCAGAAAAACATAATTCTGCAGCTCCCCCTCATCCATCATCTCAATTAACTTATGAATTTATTGCTACAGATACGCTCTTCTAGCAAGATAAACTATTCCCTTCTTCTAAGTAAATCAGCAAACAAATCGCAGAGTTAGCAGTCATTCGAGCTTTAAGTCTATCTCCTTCAAATAGGATTCCTGTAGTTATTCCTAAAGAAATACTGTTATCTAAGGAGAAACGATTATCACAAGAAGAATTTGAAAAACACGAAAAAGACATAGAATAAATGGTATAACACTCATCACAAGTTGAGTAAAAGAAGATAAAGGAATAACAATAGTAATAACAACTCTCATAATCTTAGCTATCCAGAGAACAAAAAGACAGAACACTAACGAATAATAGCCTTAAGAAATCAAACTCGAATAGAAGTTCTTTTAAATAAGAAGGATCAAATAGTTATCTTATCGATTCTTAAGTTAAATTTTCCCATCAAAGTATCCAACCAAGGGACAAAGTAATTTCTAATAGAGAGCAACCTAAATAATCATGTAGCATCCATTCAGTCGCGAGCTTGAAGGAGAAATCACTTTATAGAGAGAAATTATCACCGTTTAAATAGTAGAAATTTTTCGATTAATCACCAATAACGTCGATTATTTCACTGCCAAAACAGCCGGAATAAAAGGATCAATCGCAAAAAACTATTTAGTCTTCGTTTCTCTAAGACAACCCTCCAATGATCCTTGATAAGAAATATCCCCAATCCTCTATGACTTCCAGAATTATTCAATTCAACAGCATAGACTACGATCAACAGCAAGTCAAACCTTCGAAGTTTTTCTCGTCACAACGTTCCAGAGAATGCTATCAAGATGGAGTCAAATCGGTGTAACCTAAGATACAAATTAATAAAATCAATTATTCTTTCCCTTTGTTGATAAAAACCTTCTGGACGACAAATATTTATTTTTCATTCAGCCGAAATATATGTACAAATGGCGCTAGAGGTTCTCCTAGATTTAATGAAATCCGCAATCAAAAGAAATACATGAAAACATCACGAGAATTCAATTTTACTGAAGTTGCAGTGTCTATAGCTTCTGACAGTCACAATATTATTGCTGCTATTGGCAATGAAACAAAAACTAGGAATGAGTAAGATAGTCTGACAAAAAAGTTATCTTTTTATTTTTTTCTTACATTTTTCTGTAAAAAAAAAAGCAGAGTTAATGAAGATATTAATAAGCTTGAGTTGCTACAAATATTCCTTGATCCGAGCAGTTCTACACCAGCTCGATAGAAATCATTCAGTAAATAGTTTCTGAAATAAGATTCCATCGAAGAGTACAGCTAAAAACCATGCAACAGTAGCGGCAGTCAAGTTGGATCGATTCTAGCTAGCAGTGTGTTTTAATCATAAAAATTAGATTCCACAAAAAGTAAAAACAGAATATTGTTGGCATTTAATGATTTTCGAGTGATTCCAACGTTGTAACATTTGATTTACTTGCTAAGGTAATTAAAATATGCTCGAGATTGACAGTGGCTCGAATAATAGTCAATCCTAGCATGTAACTCCTAAAAGCACGAACAAAATTAATATGGAATACTTTAAAGTCTAGTCGACTGGTGCAGTGAAATCAACTAGAGATACTAATAGCAATGCAGACGATTCAAGAAAAGATAATACCAGCAATAACAACAATAATACAAATATTACTAGCTTTCCTTCCTCCTCCAAGGAGGGTTGTTTTATTTCCCTTAAAGCTGCTATTCACAAAATGCAAAATCCTTAATAATCCTTCTTTTCGAGATAATAAATTCAAACAGAAAATATTGCACATAATACTGAGAATAGAAGTTGTCCTAAAGATAATAGCGATAAGCACAGTGAGAGTTAATCACATAAGACTTTGCAACTGCAGAATATTTTCAAGGCAACGTTCGCTAAGCAATTGTCATTGTAATCGAAAAATGATAAAAATATATTTTTTCTTAATAATCCTATTGATTCATGAGAGAGAGAGAGATAAATCTTTATGTTTGGAATCTCACCGACTACATGACTGTTAATATTATTTTAGATAAATATGTAAAAAATATATCATTTTTAATTGGGTTTTAAGAATAGCAAACTATCCAAGAAGAAAAAGTTCAACGAAAATTATTATATTCTGATTGAATTATTTACAATTGTTTACAATTACTTTCTTATTTATTTCTCATTCAAAATAACAAAAAATCAGATTAGATAAATAATTATCGATATCCTTTCCATAATCGCTAATATATTCAATACACACACACATACTCTTTTGCCTAGGAATCATAACAAGAAAATTGACTTTATCTTATCAATTATTAGAGCCGTTGATCTAAGGGAAGATGATTGGATGCATCTAATGCATGTATGCTGAGACCCACATCATCCACATGCAGATTGTTCCCAAAATAACTGAGAATATTGCGGTGCTGTTTGTTCAACAAAATCAGTTGATAAAATTGAAGAAGAAAGGATTTAAATAATGAAAGCATTAGCAATTTACTGCCATTTAGATTCTAAACTCAACAAAGCAGTTCAAAAATATTAGAGAAATAAAGGGAATCTAAATAGTAAAGATAGCCGTTGAAATTTGTAAAAACAACTTTGCGTTTGGATAAACTTTTGCATACTTACGCATTTTTGTTGTATTTTTCAGCATAAAAATAATAATATTGCTAATTCAATGATGAAAAAACTTTATTAACAAAATGCATTACCAAAAATTGGAGCTCTTAGCGGAGACATCAGTTGTTTTAGTTCTAGCAATCAACCCGAAGACGACACATCCAATGATTCCAATTACTAAGTAGATGAGTGAACCTATAAGAATAGCTCCCATTTGCTTTTTTTGTTTAAGAATTGCTTGATTTTATTAGATATTTAATTTATTATTTGTTTTAATGTGAGTATTATTGTTTTTCGTGCTTTGAAAGCATTCGGTTTAGATTTACCCTGGCAATAGACTTGTCCGTGTCTTGTTCAATTTTTCTTATTTCTGTGTGAACAACTTGTTTTTTTTTAGGGATGAAAATGAGATTATTGTAGAAGAGAAGGATATATGATTTTTAGGGTTAATGAGGTTGGCCTGTATTTGAAAAAGAAAAGAAAAAGAAAGAATCAAAAATAATTTCATTTTGTCATCAACAATTGTTAGAGAATAAAAAGCAAGAAGTGAAATGCTACTGCTGAGTAGTAAATTCATTAAAATATGATGGAAAAATGTAATGAGGCTAGGCTATTAATAAGAAGATAACTATTTAAGAATAATCGATATTATTGTTTATTTGAAACTGGAATTAATAATCTTAAAGGGAGAGTTTGTCAAATAATCTTAAACTTCAGAACACAAAAATTCATAAAAAAATAGCTAAGAAATAATACTTTCCAAGAAGATTTATTAGATCAAGCGATAACGAGGTGGAACGAACATGAGCAAAAAGGAAGAAAATAAACCACCTAATAAGAAACTGATTTTGTATTTCGATCTCAACAAAACCATTCTGCTTTAAGACTCCATTTAAAACCTTTCTAAGGAGGACCACGTATGATCGCTTATTCAAAAAATGATTGGAAAAACGAGAAAGAAAAAAAGAAAGATGAATCAAATCAGAATATATTTTGATTGTTGACTTAACACCTGTTGATTTGTTTAGCTTCATAAGATCTTAGCTGGACAAGCTTGGGGCAGACTAGAGTAAAAAGATGAGAAATCACCTGTCCAATGGAAGTTATGTAAAATAAAACATATTGTATTTTGTTTTTGGATTTCAGAATGGAAAAAAAAAAGGAGAGTGAATGGAAGAAGAACCTTTATTGATTTTGTGTTTTGGTTTTTCTGATTTTAAACAGATTATAATCACTTCTCGAATATTCAACCTGAGAAAGACATGATCGACTATCTGTCATACATTGAATCACTGTATCCTCTCAAGACTGATAAAGATGATCCAGATGCTGAAAATAGAGAGAAATTCAATAAGCAAATGAAGTAATTGCACATAATTCAAGATGTTGTAATTTTTTTCGTTTGTAGAAAATAACTCAATTTGAAAAAAATAACAACAGATAAACAAGAAGTGGCTTCTATCTCAATCTTGTTAAAACAGGTGGTCCAGGGATAAAACTAAAACCAGAATACGACAGAATGATCAAGTCAATAACTCTGCCAAAGTTAGTTGGAGAATATATCAAAAATGAAATTGTAAGGGAAAATAATAGCATATTACAAGGAATATTGAAGCAGTTTGATTATTTTAGGCTCGAGCTGAACATGAAGAAGAAACAGGTTAGGCTGCTTATTCTGGAGGCACTGAAGAAGAAAAAATAGTTGATTTACTTAGTGATGGGTTCTATAATATTATTCCGTCATTCTTCCGCACAATAATCAGCTTAAAGAAGCAAAAAAGAGAGTTCAGTGTTGTGTTTCGTACTTTCGGTGATGATCTCCTCAATGTCAACAAGGAAATCAATGCATTTTGTGCTGGTGAACATCCTTGCTTTAATGGGAGAAATAACACACCCATAGCGAAATTTGATGGTTCCAAGAACAACAAATCCTTTAAAATCAAAGGATTGCATTCTGGTGTTCTCTACAGGAATAATTCAGATGATATTGCTGAAGCTGAGGTTGTGTTTGGAACTTCGAAAAGATCTACAAAGGCTGGTCAACCGTTAAAGGATTTTTATGCCTAAGAAATCAAAGCTGGAACTGTAAAAATCTTGAAAGGTCATCATGAAATCCATTCTTTTATGGCAGAATTGCTCAAAGAGGTACACAAATATCAGATTTGTTTAATTCGTTAAAAAAAAATTTCTTTGGCAAAATAAAGATTTGTGTTCTTTAACATTTAACAGACATGTGCACTGAGCATCTAAGACGATTATTCAACTTGGAAAAATCAGAATTTCGGTGTATTCTACGCTAAACCATTGATCTTTGATTAAACTGATTATCTTACTCAGCATATTTTCTTCGATGATTGGGTTACTACGTAAATAAGCAAAAGCAAGCAAATTTAAAGGATATATTCTAACCAAATCTTATTAAATTAATAAATATTTTTGTTATTTATGCTAAATAGTGATGAGGAAAACATAGTTGATGTCAGAGATCTTATCTCAGGGGCCTAAATATCATAATAACGATCAATTAACAAGTATTTTCCCATTATTATTTCTTTTATTTTTTCAAAGTTAATAATTCATATTTTGCTTTAAAAACAACAACACCAACAGATTCATGGTAAAAGTCGACACAATTGAAGCCATCAAGGATCCAGATTTCTTCTTGAAAGCTATCGATATCTGTGAAAAATCAAGGGCAGATGAAATCGAAAGAATTGAAAAGTAGCTTCCTCTTGTCGATATTGAAGACCAACAACAATAGCAACAACCGATAGCTAAAAAGTCAGATTTTCAAATCCTACAAGAATCAGAAGCAGATATTTATCTCAGAAAAACCATTCTCCCTCTGCTGAATCCAGTAAAACATTTTTGCATTATCAAATGAAATGCCTTTGCATTTGCTGATATCACTGTACAATATTATTTTTGATTTTTTTTTCCCTTTAAGGCCTTGAGAATCTGCGATCTAGAAAGGCCATAAGATCCGATTGCATTCATTGCATTGTTCTGCTTGAAAAACAAAGATAGAATTAAGATCCCTCTCCCTCCTTCCGATTTTTTTGAGAAAGATAAACCTGAAGAGGAAGATCATGAAGATAACATGTAACAATAATAACATCCAAATGCTGAAGCTGCTTCTAATGTAGTTCCACCTGTTGGAGTTGACATAAAGAAAGATGCTAAGTGATACAATGTCATATATTTTTATTATTTTATGTCTGATATTTTTATTTCGAATTAACTCACCTCAACGATATTTCATGACTATTTTTAGCACTGATTCTTATAAAGTTCTAACTTATGAATATTATCATCAAGGGCTAGGTATATTCTCTTGAGTATTCAGCTCATTATTATTATTCTAACCATGACTCCCTACTGATTTATGGAGTAATGGCACTAATGTAGTCACAGTCATTATTATGGCGTTTATCATAAAAACTACTGTCGATACTAAAAACACATTGAAGAATATCATATTTCTCTTGCCAATGCATTTTCCAGTCCATGGGCAATGATGGTCATATCCTCGGATACACACATCACATATTTCACAATGATGAGTAGAGTTATCCTTCAAAATGAGACAAGTCTTGCAGAATGTATTTGCATTGTCATCTGATTATTGTTTGTCTTTACTGAATAGTATTTTTTGTGTTTCAGAATCATTACTGTAAGCTATCCCAGGGTTGAGTACAGCAGTGATTAAATAACTCAACAGATGAATTATAGAAGATAAAATAGTAAATATCTGCCATACTTCAACATTGTTGTGCTCGATAGCCATTTTTATTAAGAAATAATCCAATATTAAGAACGTACTCCATGCGCATATGAACATTGGATCTAAGTTTAAAGAAAACACAAAAAAATAATGTGAGGTAAATATTTATCATATGCATAATATATTAAAGGATTTTGTGTAGATTATGGTTAAATACATTGGAAAAGTAGATTAAATCCATAAATTAATTGAAAATGCGTATTTTACAGTCAGGTCCAAGAGAGAAGAAAGGCACGTTATTGAAATTCATCCCAAAGACACAGCACTTTCCATAGTTAGTGGGAGTATCCTAAACTTCAAGTTGCGATACTGTTTGTTTGGATGAAGCAAGTTATGTACTTTGCTGCTGGTCTTCAAGTTGAGTATCCTAACTAAATTCTTCATTTTTAGCTTAAACATCGAAATCTAAATGATCTCCTTTGATTTCAGAGTACACTTTCTTATCCATGGCAGTTGTTTTATCTTTCATCAACTCTTACAATTTTTGAAGTTTATTTATTTCAACAAAGGATATCTTTTTCCTTATAATTTCTCGCTGCTTATCTCCTGGTTTATTTGGGAATGATTCTGAAATGAACTTGTATTTTAAAATTAAGAAAAAATCATTAAATACCTTTCTTTGTTTTTCTTCTTCTTTTGAAATAATAAAGTTCCTTCCTCTGAAGGGTGAAGTGGGAGCTAAATTAAAACACAGTCATTCTTGAAGGAAGAGCTGGTGTAGAAGGGCAGAGGAGGGGAGAAACTATCTTGGTTTGCTACTTATTAAAATAAGAAAAAATCAAAAGGATAAAATACAAAATTAAAGGAGTCAAATGGTATGGTCTTTTTTTTAACGCCCTGAGTTGGTCTGATAAGTATGTTTTGCATAACAAATAGGGCGCTCATAAGACTTTGATTATGAAGAAACGGTTCGGCCGTCTCATCAAGCAGAACAGACCTCTGCCAAACTGGTACAGATACAAGACTGACAACAACATCAAGTAAGCATAGATAAAATTATATTGAAATGCTCAAAATTTATCTCGTTCATGGTTTGTTTATCTGTTGACATATGGCAGCTATGGATTTGGATATTTCTTTTTAACAATGGAATTGGAATTTCTGCATTGCTTGGATATGGATGTTTTAATGCAATTTTTTATTAAAAAAATAGGTACAACTCTAAGAGAAGAAACTGGAGAAGAACTAAACTAAAAATCTATTGAACAAGCAGATCCACACAGCAGGAAACGTATTGCAAGCTAGATTTACAGTTGTTAGTATTGGCATTGTTTTCATATTGCATGTAGAACATCTTGCATTTTGGCAACATATTCCGCTATTTAAATATCCAAAGCAACACATGCATGCATTGTTCTTATTTTCTCTTCACAATGAAATGATCAAAGAATAAAGATATTCTGTTTTTTATTTATGCTACTTTTGTTGAAGAGGCAAGCATTTTTTGCTATCTTTTTGACTTATTTTTGAGCAAAAAATACAAAATATCACTCAAAAAATTAGATTTCTTGATTTTTTTGTTCCATATTGTTAAGTTATTAGTAAACCTCAAAAAAATAAAGTAAGTCATTCTACTCCTCTATCTCTTGCAAGAACTAAAAGAATTTTCTTCTTGATAATTTTCGGCAAGACTAAGCTTGCTTTTGATTAATCGCAATATATACATATTCACTCAATAAATGATATTTCTTGACTTCATGCCCAATAAATTGCATTCCAACATTTCAATAACAATAAAGACAAATACTCTCTTGGTTTTTGGCATAAGTTAAAAAAGATTTATTTATCTTCATGTCTGTCCTTGTTATTTTTCATCAATTATTGATAGAGTTGACGTATCCTTGTTGACCAGAAGGATCTCTGAAGGCCTAAACTTCCTCTTAAGAAGGTTCTTCATCTTCATTGAATGCCTTGAATCCTCTTGATTTCAGTTGATTTTCTTCTCTTGCAAGTTGACGTTCTTTCAAGAATTTCCAAACCAAGCAAAGCACGAAAAAGCCACCATGAATCTAACAGCAAAGTAAACAAAAAATAGCAATGATATATGAAGTTATTTATGTTTCGTTGTAAAGATAACTAAGAATGTATTCGGTTTAATTTTACTCCCGCTGAGACAAAGCAGGCAGTTTCTGAGGAACTTTGACTGTCAGGTTTCCAATCTGTGAAGGTGTATCCTGTAGAAAGTATGATGGCTAGGATTACGAAGAAAATAGAGCCTAAAAGGTTGACGATTGAGCAGAAGTCGTATACTGTTATGAGGGGTTATCCAAAAAAACGTAGAAGGTTAGCAAAGAATCACGAAAACAAACATAAACAAAGCAAATAAATAAAAAATAAGATGTTGCTGCTTACAAGCCATTTCCTAAAGAAGCAAGAAAGATAGGAGGAGAAGACTAAAAAGATAAATTAATTATTTTTTTCTTCAGGGATTGCTTTTTATTCTTGCCTTTTTTCTGGGCACCTCTCACTTTGCTGATTGAGAAATCACCTAATCAACCGAAAGCAAAATAGAAAGTGTAAATCCCCCACATGAAACTCTTCTTTATGCAGATTTCATAGATATTCTTGTTGTTCTTTTATTTGTTAAAAAAGGTTAGAAAAATAAATCCAATGATCCTGTTGCGTTAAAAATATGAGTGGCTGCTTTGAGATAAATGAATTCGACAAAAAATTAATCACAAAAGATATTGTTGAACATGAAATAAATCTTTCTCTCTAGTGGATGATTTTCTTTATTATCTCCTGATTGCCTAAGATCACATAAGACCTAGTTATTTTCAAAAAAAATGAAAAGTTTAATTGAAAATTTCTTGTAGTTTAGCAAATCTTACTTTCTTTGATTTCTCCTAGGGTTCCAGAGGGCTGTTTTTTGGAATAACATTATAGAGTTAGAATATTACTTTTTAAAAAATGAGTAATGTTACGCTGAAACAGTGGAATATCATGTAGATAATCCCGAAAATAAGCAGAATGAGCCCGTAAACGTAACCCAAGGTATCGCTGGATTCGTCTTTGACTTAGTACACAGAAAGTGAAGCCAAGCTAAAGTACAATTAGTAATCATTAATTTGAGTATAAATAACTTACAAGAGATAGAAGACTCCTCTGCCCATGAAAGTACGGATGAATTTACAGTATTCATTGCCAAAGTCCTTTTTAAGTTCAGCGATTATTATCAATGCCCCAAACAATCTTAACAATAAAATATGTCAACAACATATGTAATGTATAATAAGACGTTTTAATGCTATCTTTCTCTCAATCTTCAACGGATAAAAGCTTTAAAAAAGTAATTTAGAAAGTACATGAGGAAGAAGGGCATGAAGACTTAAAAGAAGTTAGCTCCCAGAGATGTGAAGATCTTCAGAGTTACTATCCTCCAAACTCCAATGAATGCTAAAAATAAACTGAAAAGAAGGAATTAGTAGAATAATATATATCCCTTTGATGCTTTCTTAGGGAAATGCTATCTTGAATTGGTTACCCTAGGCAAACGTTGATAACTTAAAAGATAAGCGATGCTTTAGCCATTGAGATGCTTGTTTGACTATTTTTGTGATATATGATAAAGATATTAATTATTGTTTTTATAAATTTCTTTCTTTTCAGAGTAATCTTCTTCTGATTCTCTCTCTTTTCTCAATACGGATAATAATAACCAATTTCTAAATATTACTTATTTTACAAACTCACTTTAGTTAGCACCATAAATCAAACATATAAATTACAAAATAAATAAATACATTTTGCTCGTGAAGTTCTGCTCTCCTAAATTGTAAATATTGCTGTGAGTTGAAATCGTATCTCTTAATCTATTTTGTGTTCGATGTCTTCCTCACGCACTTGTATGTTATGGAGCACCACTCATCTCTTAAATTTATTGAGTCTAAGTTGTTGTCGGTGTAAAAATAATATTT
>Ga0302271_10003982_pt1 | contig 12053 bp, 7 predicted proteins | sample III_Bog_N1_1_FD_198767 | JGI IMG/M metagenome (GOLD analysis project Ga0302271, IMG submission 198767) | Peat permafrost microbial communities from Stordalen Mire near Abisko, Sweden - III_Bog_N1_1 | ecosystem: Environmental > Terrestrial > Soil > Wetlands > Peat | place: Sweden: Abisko... | reverse complement strand
GTTTAGGTTGTTTTTATTAATTAATCAATCATTTTAAACCAAAGTCACTTGTATTATTGTAAAAGACCAGAAAACAACAATACACTCCCTTCAAGAAACAAATCTAGTTGAGAGGGGAGTAGGGATTGAAACATAAATACTTGATTAAAACCAATCTTTTGGAGCAAAGAAATATTTCTTTTGAAGCGAAAATCAAATTATCAGAATCCACAGTTATCAAAACAAGTGAATTTATCACAGACTCAAACACACCGAGAAATAATAATAATATGATATTTTCAAGAATTAAAACGAATTAAACAAAATAAAAAAGAATTTATCCAGCAAAAGAACAAGACACTGTATTGCACCAATGGATGCTAAGACTTCACAATGTTTCTCTACACTCTTCTCGTCTCTGAAATAAACTATTGTTTAACATAAAATAGATATTAACTAACCTGAATTCTAACTCAAACGAAGAATGCTATTAAACATCGAGAAAGCACTCTCCAAACAAGTCGATTGCTTTTGCTTAATGTTGAACCCGTAGCTACCTTAAATTGGATTAAACAGAGAAGTACAAGAAAGAATGGTTTAGACTGAGGAACTAAGAGAAAAGGAATTATAACAGAGATAATAAAAACAAACTGAGTTGGCATAAAGACAACTAGTTTCTGCTAAATAATCAACAGGAGTAACAGTAACAGATGATAGTGAGGGAATAATAGATATTGAATAAGTTAACTAGGTTACTAAGAAAATACCTCCAACAGGTAGAAAAGTTAAAGCAGCCAAGAAATCTGCACCAAGTAAACGGCGCACGTATTATTCTACTTCTTTTGATGAGAAAGAAGACAATATTTATCTTGAGGATGCAGTAAGCTAAGGGATGAATTCAATAGAGAAACTGGAGGAGTTAGAAGTTGATGCAGATTAAGATAATGATGCAGATGACACAGAATAAATTAAAAGACTTGTTGAAAAATATCAAAAGGAAGGTATTCAGGAGTATTTATAAGATTAAGATGAAGAGGAAGATGGAGATGAGGAAAAGGAAGATAAGACATTGAAATATGCCAAATCGCATCACAGTGTTTTATGCTAAGAAGATAAATAGTAGCTTCAAGGATAATTTCAATAAAATAATGTCAACTAAAACGAACATATCGAGGCTAATCTTATTGATGTATCAGACTCCTCAGTCAAGGAGATAACTCAACCCAAACTAACCAACACTAAAGATAAAGAATCAGATAATGGCTAGCTTGGAGAAATAGTCTACGAAGAAGAACATTAGTCACAAGATGATGATTAGTTTGAATAAAAGTCTCAAGCAGCAGAATAAGAGTATCAAGTTATTGAAGAAAATTCAGAGTAGTCAAATGTCTCAGAACAACAGGATTAGGTTTAACACTAAGCATAGCCAGTGGAAAGCAAGGGGAAATGCTCAAAATAGCAGACTCAACCATCAAAACCTGAGGTTAAAGAATGGCATAGGGAAGGACAAGATAATTGTTCAACTTAGCCTGTTTCAGCGAATAAATCACAATCAGAAAGTCTCAATGAAGGGATTTATCATCTTGAAGGGAATTAGTTTGTTAATAATGTCAATTCTGAGCATTCATTAGACAAATAAAGAAACTAAGAATTCTTAGTAGAATCAAATTAAGATTCTTAAGAAACAAATAATCATAAATAAGAATTCTCCCAAGAATGTTTTATATTAGTAGATCAATGAGCATTCCCGATTGGCTGCAATCAAATTAACTTGATATGTTTGTTAATAGAAAAATATTTGATATTTTTTTAATAATATTTGATCAAAAACAACCATCAATCTTGTAAATTAAAATCTAAGTTAATTTCACATGACTCCCTTTTTCTTTTCTTTTTTTTTCTTAATTAACTCTTGGAACTAACAATCCATGACTTTCCTATCTTCTCTTCCCTGGGAACTTGACTAAATTATCCTCATTGCTCAATTTAATTTTGTTTTTATTTTGAAATTTAAATTTGAACTTATTATTTTTATTTAAATTTTATTTCTTTAGTTTTTTTTCTTAATCTTTTTCTTTTTCTTTCTTTCTCTCTCTCTCTAATGTCTTTCTCTTTCTAATAACTTTCTTTCTCATCTTTCTTTCAATTCTTTCTCTTTTAATCATAATCTATTTCTTTCCTCTAACTGTCTTTCATATTAACAAATTGTATCTTACATCCTTCATTCTGCTGGAGGAGTAGAGTAGTTTCGGAGTGTTTCTCGCTGTTACCTCGCAGTTGTAACCGATAATCATCTGAAACTAGCGCACATATATTGACACAAAGATATATATCTACATATAACAAAATTGTTAAAAAGAATCATAATCTGTTTTTTGGATCTCAGTTTGCAATCGCACTTAAAAAACTCAGTCGCATGAATATAGCATCTCGAGAATTAAAAACTACTTTTTCGGACAGTCAATCCGCAATTGCATTAAAGAGTCCATAAAACTCTTGAAGATATGTGGGGGTGGATGTCAAGATGATGGAAGAATATTCCCCCCAACTGCTTATCTTCAAGGAAACGAAGGAGAATCACACTTCTGTTGTCCATATTTGCCTGACTCATGTTAGTTACGAATGGAAAGGCATGGAGAACTTAAAGTCCCAAAGCAATCTCCTCTCTATCTAATATTCTTAAGCTTTGGTAATTAAATTGTTTTTTTAAAAAGCATATTTTGCTTCTTTATCTCTTTCAAAAAGATTAATTAACAGCTGGGAGATGCTCTCTTGCTTAAATAGAATGAGAATCGATTTCGCATTCAAATTCTATTTGATTTCTAGATTCCTTAAGTGATCAATTGAAAATTATGTATCTTAGCAAAAAGATAAAGAATATTACCTCTTTTGATAAAATAGTCATAAACACGCACATACATAAAAGAACAACAAAACTAAAAGAGAGAAAGTGTTGATATGAAAACCATTGGATTCTTTGTTATCCTTGCTCTTTTGAATCTAGCAATGATTATTCAGGCAGATCAGGTTCCTGATACTTCAAGATAATCAATGGATTCTTCATAAAATGAAGATATTCAAATGAATTTAGACAATGAAATATCTTCTTAAAATAACATTAGCAGTAGCATTCATGAAAGTCAAGAGAAGTAATTGCTAATAAATGAAACAGACAGTAATAATTAACTTGATAATCATTAGCAAGACTTAAATAGTGATCTTGTTATTACCGCTGACAATACTGAAGATAAACTAAATGAGTAAACGATTTAAAATAGCAATTCTGCTTCTTTGGAATCTCTTTGCTAGCAGCTACACAGCATCCAAGGCATGATTGAAGAAAAGAAAGTAAAAGTGCAGTTATTAAGCTAGCTCAGGAGTCAAGATAACCTGCATCAGCTCGATGAGGAGTTCAAAAGAACCAATAGTAATAAGTCCCTCAAAGACACTGACTCTCATTTATCCTCTTAAAATCAAAATGATAATGATAATTACTCTGAACCATCCTCAGATTATGCCTAGCAGCAATTCGATGACTCTACGATAGATCCATAATACGAAGCATTTACCTCTCGCGTATCTCATAAGTTCACAATTAATCTCCCACATCCTGCATGGAAGTTAGTTGCTCTCAAATTCATCCAATCCTTCCCGTAGAAGCGTGAAGATGGCAGCAATCTGGGTTCTCATTTGATTTTGGGTGTAACATCTGAAAGTATTAATCTCTATGATATCACTGGAAAACCTGTGATTGAATAATACTACCCTGGACATCGAATTGAATATGTAGCTGTATCACAGACAACTCAACTTGAAGATACATTCATAGCTACACTTTCTAACTAAGACAACACTATTAGATTACTTAGGATTGAGAATGATTAATATGAAAATCCAACATATAGCAGGAAAACAACTAGTGAAACGACTGATTAAGGGTAGAATTAGAGATTGTACAAGACAGCAACTCTTCCTTCTATTATTCTATCTTCGTCACTGCAAGTAACGAACAACATATTCATCGATAAATCTAATTATTTTCACAGATTATTTATCTTTTGTTTCTGTGAATATCATAAATATTATGTTACCAATTAGGATGATGAGAAGGTTGGAGCAATGGAGTATGTGAATATGAGAGGTTAAAATAAGTATTTCATAGTTGGAAGCAGCTATGGAAATCTACAGTAATTTATTATGAACTGTTTAAATTATTTAATATGAGTTTGATTTCAAAATAGCAAATGGTTTTTGTTGTTTCCTTTCTAAACAAAACAGCATATTCCATAAAAATGGAACATTCATTGCTAAAGAAACAGCCAGTGATAATGATCCTATCGTCTAGCTTGCTAAGGTCTCCTAAAGCATTCTTTTCTTAAGTAATATCATCCTTTTTTCTCACAACATTAGAAGAAAGAAGAATAAAATATATGGAAATGTTTAAAAAAAGGATATGTTTATCTTTCTTTCTGCCTTTCAATCAGCATAAAGCGGTCAGGTGGGTGTATATAATCTAAATGGCGCAGTATCTGCTTCATCAACAACTTCTTCGTTTCTCTGCAAGACTGTAAGTTATATCTTTGATAAAATACAAACTTCAATTGATATGGCTTAAAACTCTTTATTTTTATCTTTTAACTACTCTAGCTATCTCAAGATCAAGTGAAGCTACTTGCAATCGACTCCTATCAAGGGAATATATTCTATGGTATATCTAAGTCAGATGATCTACTTGTCTTCGAGTATAAGATCATTGAGGAGCAATGCAAGATCAAGCATAGTATTTCATTGAATGGAAATACAAGCGATGAATATATTGATTATTCAGGTGATGGGCTTGAAGGAGGAGAAGAGGATAATAGCAAATCTTCCTTTAGCTAGATTGCTGTTATCAAAGGTGCATTAGTGTTGTCCATGGAAGATAAGAATGCTAAAAAATAGAAGAAGAATAATAGAATTGATCTGCCGAAACTAAGGATCTTCAATACAACTGAATTGCTGTAATCAGGAAAGATCAACGAGTAATTTGATTTTCCAGCAGTGCAAAATATTGCAATATCCGATGAGTTATCATACAAACAGAAATCATTTGAGAACATTAATGATAAAGATTAGAATGAAGCTACTGTAACTTCGATTAGAAATGATAATAATAAGAATAATCATCGAGAATGGCATTAACCTTATAGTCTTTCCCATCTTGCTTAGTAAAGACTTTACACAGGCAACTATTTAGCATTCGTAATTGCAACACCCAAACAAGATTATGGTCAACATAATGCAGAGAATAATTCAGAATAATATGATTATGTATCTTAGCTAACTCTCCTTGAGATACATTACAGCAGCAATAACAATGAAAATGATTTTCTCTCTTAAATCAGGCTGCCATTGTAAGCATAAATATTCAATAACCTTCTTGGATTGGTTTGTATTGATATATTACAGCAAGCTTTTTGAGCTTTATTTTCATTATTTCAACCTCTTCCCTTCTTTATTGTTTTTTTTCTTCTCTTGTTTAATGATCTTTTTTATCACCTATTTGCAGAGTCATCACACTGATTGCAGGCATAATTGCTTATTAAGTCTGGAAAGGATACCAAAATAAAGCTAGATATGTCAAGAACAATAGAAATACCCTTCCTGATTATATGTCTGCAAATATCAAAACAATGAATATCAATAGAAATAAGGCTGCTAGCAATACAACGAGTTAGATAAATCAAAGAAAGTTAATAAATCCATTAGGTGAGGAAGAGGAAGAATATTAGGATTATCAGCAGGAAGCAAAGATACCTTTGAATAAACCAGTCAAGAATGAAGAAAAAGTAGTCAAAGAAGGCTTTATGGACAGTGACTCAGATGAAGACAGTTTTTTAAGAAGATAGATGAGGATTGAAACTACAGATTGAGAAACTTGATGAACAGCATGTTAATTGAAACAGGATAACGAGAAGCAGAGGAATGTGGTAGTATTTATTATTTGCCTATTGTTGCTGTCTGTTTTATCGCTTGTGTTGTTGTTGCTTTTCTGGTACTTCCTTTAACATTTTAATGGCTAAATAAACAACTTCCAGAAAAGATTGTTTAAAGTTTTGATATTGAAAGAAGGAAGAGAGGGGGATGAGGGAGGGGCTGGGAGATTCCCCTATTATGAAATTATGTTAATAATAGAGTAAACCAAAAACTACTTGCATCCCAAAAAAGACTGCGACCACTCATACACCTGCTTTTTGCTATGTTGAAGACTAAAAGCTATCGAAAATCTCAAGTGGTAGAGAAAATGAAGTTGTGATTATGAAAACGCATGAATCTCAACCGGAAAAGAGGCAAAGATAAATTGAAATTGATAACTAATTGTGCAAAGGAGCTGAACTTCTAAAAATTCACAGAGCCTCACATCCTTACAAATAAAAAGGAAAAGGAAGACCGTGGACACTGTCCACCAAAGAAGGATAATACAGCCTTGATTTAGATGGTAAGGTACAAAACATCTTGATTCATTGAGGAGTTAAGCACCGACAGGAAGAAAGCAAAGGGATACCCAACATTTCAAATCCCACACTAAAATAATAATTCAAATTAGTTTTGTCTGTCGCTACTAATATTTCAGTGCTCCAAATCACAGACATCCAAACAATTAATCTTCCCCACCTCACATTGCCAAGAGAACAACACTTAACTTCAAGAATGATATTAATGCTGGAATAATCAGTTACATAATAGTAGGAACTGTTACAAAGAATATAAATTTCTTACCTTTGTCAAAATAGAAGCAACAGCACCATCACAAGCATCAGAAATAAATACATACACACATAGTTCATCCACAACCACTGAGCAAATAATTCATTAGACAAGACCTGAAGAGAATGAAACTAATTGAAGAAAAAAACTTGTTTGTGACTTCTGAGATTAGAACATAAAAAAAAATACAATGAAGTAAACTCATTTTGATGAAAAAATATTTTTAGCTTTGATTGGTTGGGTATTTAAAACCTTAAGGGATTTGGTGGTAAGCACATTTATACGATGGAATCACTTATAATTGACAAATTGGAAACATCATGCTGCATTTTCAAATACAAAAAATAAAAACTAATGTGTGATTGTTATTTGTGGAGATATTAAAGGAGATTGTAAGTTATCTAGGGGATTAAGTTCTTGTTGACAATATGAGTAAACACATTGCAACAGAAAAATAGGAAAGAGAGATTGAGTAATTAATAGTAAAATGGAGAAAAGAATGATTGTAACTTGTTAATTTATCATTTTGAATAAAACAAACACGCTTCAGTTAGAGAGTTTGCTATTTTAGAAACTATCAGTGAAATTTATGTCTGAAGAGCTTCTCAGAACTTATCAACAGTGGCTTAATCTACGGAGGTCATCACATCAGAGAACAGACAGCTATAGTCACTTCCAAAATTACTGTAAAAACAAATTCCGAATCTGTATTTAGTGTTTGGATTGATTTTGTCTTTATCAATCTTGCTGATGTTTTGCAGTGTTGGATCAGATAGCAGGAGACTCTGCGTTTGGATGCAGAAACGGAACAGAATCGTAGTCACTGTACGGTTCAGAGCAGCAGAATTCAGCAGTTATCCTTTTAATATTTGAGTAGGACCATACCCTGGATTAGACCAGAAATTCTGACGGCCATCATTTGCAAAGAACGAAACATTGATTTGATCTTCAGGGATCAAGCCTACCATCAGATAATTTACTCCATTCAAAGGCTTATTAAAAGTGCATTTCACAGAATACACCAGAGTGTTGTCAAGTGTGCTCTCTGTTACTGCTTAACTCTAGCACATAGTTGTCTGTATTACTCGCACACCATTACCCTCGTTCTGCAATTACAAAGTGCTACTTTAAGCGTACCCAGTCTTCATCCATTTCCACTGAATGCAATTAGGTATTTTCCACTCAGACTCTGTCAATTCGAATAGTGGCAGCTTGCATAACAAACTATCGAGTTCTTTCCGCTCCTTCTCTTCAATGTGATTGCTTACCCAGCTAGACACTATTGCTGACTTGGGTTGTTCTTCTCCATTTGGACTCGATCTTGCTTTGTAGCCCTCTCCATACCTCGCACTCAAGTCCTTGATTTTTCTTCCTAGTTTTCCTAGGCTGCCCAACTACTCCCTGTCCAGACTCTCGTTCTCTCGTTCGGTGAGTTAGAAAGACTCTAAGTACCGTTGTACTCCTTTGAGAGCTGCTTGCAAGCTGTTCACGTACTCTTCGCTGCAGAAGTTCGTCTCGTTCTTCACGAACTCCATTATTTTCTCTGAGTTTAGACTCCTTACATTCTGCTATTGCTGTGGCTAAGCTATTGATCTTGCTATCTGTTTGCCAACATTAATAACTTCTTCGAGAGCTTCCCTGTTCTACTATTCTTCTCCAAATAGTTCTTTCACTTCTCGAACAGCCTTTGCTGCTATCCTAATCTCTGAATCGCTCATTCCTTCGAACGTCTCCATCTCAAACCCTTCCTTGTGGATCGCATCAACATCAAAGGTTTCAACATACCTGCTCACTCCTTCCAGCAATGCTTGAGACTTCGCTATCATTTCCTCACTTGCATGGTTTGCTTTGTCCCCCAAAAACCTCATTAAATCCTCAACTTTGAGCTTATTCCCGTTCTCCCCTCTTTCTCTCTTCTTCTTAGCCTCAATCAGCCTATCCGCAAAGGCCTTCACTTCTGCCACTTCATCTTCACCCAGACCATCAAACTCTGCTACTCTCTTGCTCTGCTCCCTCGCATCTCCTAACTCGATTCTTTCAAAGACTTTGCGAAACTTCTGCAGCTGACTGCTCATTCTCTCTTTAAACTCCTGTGAAAGGTCGTTGAACCTGCAGGACGCCAATCTCAGAATAACATCGAGATTTCCTTCAGCTTCAGCTTCCATTTCCCGAAGTTGAGATGGCAGAGCTGGCTGCTGCTGCATCTGCAGATCTTGCATGTCCTCGACTAGGAACATCGAGATTCTTGAGATGCTAGCGAGAATTTCATCCTTGATTTTTTGAGGGCCTGTGAAATCCACTGCGCTCTCCTGCAGAGCCAGCTAATCCAGACTGCTGGCCAACGACGCTGCAGCTACTTCAGTGTCTGATAGAACGCCTGTGACAGTTCTTCTGATTCTCGTTGACAGCTCTTCAAGCCCCTCAGAATTGTCGAGCACTGCGCTTTTGAGTGCTTCCTTCTCACTGAGTTAGCTGTATTGCTCGAGAATGGTGTGGTCGAAGTCCCAGAGAGTCTCCGCTCGCTTGTTCATGGCTGTTTGGACTTCGTCGATCCTTGCCATGACTTCGATTCTCATTTCCTTAAAGAATTGATCTATTCTTTGCTTGTAGGCAGCATCTGATTTTTCTCTTGTCGAGAGAGCTCTTACCTTCTCAAGGAGCTCGCAGTTGTCAGGGAGAGGCCAGTGCCAGAACACAGTCTTGAGATCACTGGTTGCGAGTTGGGAGATGGGAAGGAGATATTTGGACTGGAGGGTCTGTTCCACGACGCAGAATTCGCATTTGAAGACTAGATCATCCGTGCGAGCAGGGTCAGTGCTGAGATAGATACATTCCTTATTTGCGTGTCGAGAGCATAGTTTTTAAGCAGAGGACTAGCCCAGTCCCTGAGAAGAATCTTTCATTGGAATTTGACCAGACATTTTATGAATATGTTGACTGTTTTTGTAAATAGTTAGCTTGTTTTGATTACCTATTTCTGGCTTTGTATTTTTTCTTTATTATTGAATTCGAAGTTGTAGTTCAATCTAAAAATAATAATAAATAAACAATATCGAACAAAGAAGGATATTGAATATTAGCTCTTTGATTCGAAGCAATTATGGTTCCCTCTAACTTAAAAATCTTTCTCTCTTTCTCCTCTTACTCCCATCTCAATTTCATTACTTCCAAACTTTTCAAACAATCAGCTTATGTTGCATACAAACAAAAATAATAGATTGTGCCTATTTGTTGAGAATTTGATAAATCATTTCTTCCTGCAATTCCTCCAAAAATCAAAATGAGTTTGTAAATGTGGAGGCTTATTAATGAATCACTACAGAATTATTTTTTTCTTACATAATTGCAGAAAGTAATTCAATGGACATACTTTAGAAGCCTTTATTAAAAACTAAGAATCATTCAAATTATTCAAAGAAAAACATAAAGGACTCCAAAGAGGGAAGAAATAAAAAGAGATCACTAAATCCAAAGTAATTCTCTCTCTCTTACTTGATTTCTTCACTCCTCTCTAATATTGATTGGAGTGCATTTATTTCTTTATTGATTTATTTACTTTAGAGGGATGGATCCACTCCAAGAAAAGCTTCTTTAAGTTAAGCAATCAGAGGGAAACGATGCATGCTTCGAGTGTGGTATGCGCTCTTATTAAATACGCAATTCTAGTTGAAGAACGTTAGAGTCTAATAAATTGCATCTCTCTCATTTTGTTTTTGCTAACTTTTTATCAAGAAACCAAGCTGTATGAGATGTATGTTGTGTCAATCAACTTAGCAGTATTCCTCTGCATGCAACACGGCTCACGTCATGCGTAATATGGACGAAGTGTGAGCTTCCTTAAAGAATCTGATTCAAGAACATGGTAAGCAAGAATATGCTTATTTTTTATGGTTTTCAATGCACATTTATCTCAAGATTTGGATATTGAAATGAAAAAATACTGATTTGTTATTTGAATATTGATGTTGTTGTTTGCGGGATGATTAGGGATGCAGAAAGCATAAGGCGAATCAAATCAGGAGGGAATAAGAGACTGCGTGCATATCTCAAGAGGAGAAAACTAGGACATCTTCGATTTTCAGCTAAATTTTACAATTCTGAAGTGATCAAAACATACGTGGAAAGAGTAAGTTTGAAGAGTTTAAATTGCAATCAAATGAAACAAGATTTTCAATGCTAGAAAAGATTATCATAAATGTTGAGTGACAAAGGATTTTAAGATGCTAGTAAAGTGACTGAAAGACACAGCAATTTGATTATTTGTTGTGTAGTTGAATAGAAGAATGAATGCGAGCACGGAAGAAGACAAACTAGCTGCAGATGATACAGACATAGAAGTAGAAAATGCTAGCGAGAGTGGAATATTTATCAAAATTGGAGAAGATAAAAATCACCCTAAAAATGGTGAGTCTCAGAATGGAGAGAATAATAATAATTCACAACAGCAACAGTAGTAGTCTCTGATTGTCGTAGATCCTATTAAATTTGATGATAGATACAAAGAGAACGAGGAATTATTAGCAATAGACGAATTAAAATTTCACGAAGAAGTCAGCCAAGAAGAAATAGTAAATATTTCGCGAACTACGGATGAGCAAGAGGAGTACTTAAAATAAGAGAAATCCAATCAGAACAAGGATAACAATTTTGGTAAGGGAAATATTGATTTCTAAAGAATTGAGGGGTAGATTTAAACCATCCGTTTATGGATCTTTGATCTTGCTGTTTGCTTTTGAAAATTTGCTTTAGAGAAAAGTGAGTATTCCTATGGGAGTGAAGAAAAGGTTCTATTGGAGACTCCAATTTACAAACCTGGTGAGAACGCATCGTTATTTTAATAGGGAAAAGAAGATATATCTGCGGAGTTTCAAAGACTTAATCACTAAAATGAGTCGAATATCAAGAACGAGGAGACTAACTTTAGAGGGTTCTAATCAAACTTAAGGGAGATTGCTACTTCCGAAGTTAATCACAATGATAAAAATCTAAATAACAATAATTCTAGCATTTCAAAAGTTCCTCTAGTGAATTCATAGAACTCTTAATCCTCTGGTTCTTCGGAGATATCCTCATCTACAGCTTCATCTTCTTCATTCTTTTCATCTTTTTTCTCTTCGAGAATCTCTAACTCAGGAATTGGCTAACCTGCTTCGTCTAAAAGGGAAACCTTAATGAAAGCATTTTCATTTACGTCTAATAAACTCAAATAAGCGAAGGACTCGATTGGATAGAGTGCACAAGCGTTAGTTTAAGATATTAATGAGAAAGTGAATGATCCTTACAATCATGTTAGATATTAAATTCTCAAAGAAGAAGTCAGAGAAAAG
>Ga0302271_10003981_pt1 | contig 12054 bp, 8 predicted proteins | sample III_Bog_N1_1_FD_198767 | JGI IMG/M metagenome (GOLD analysis project Ga0302271, IMG submission 198767) | Peat permafrost microbial communities from Stordalen Mire near Abisko, Sweden - III_Bog_N1_1 | ecosystem: Environmental > Terrestrial > Soil > Wetlands > Peat | place: Sweden: Abisko... | reverse complement strand
GGTACAATGCCTGCTTCCTTCATCTTAAGAATGACGTCTATTCGTGTAAATCGTGCCATAGTCTTATTCGTTTGTACAAAAGTATCTAAATTAGGATCAAATGCAAAGTCGTAAGGCTTATATAGTCTGTAATGTCCGGAATGTCTGTAGTGTCATTGTACTTTTGTCTTTTATCTTTTATCTTTTGTCTTTTGTCTTTTGTCTTTTGTCTTTCCTAATAATTATCTTAGCATCTCATTCTGTCAGCATGGCCTTAAATTATATCTGGATTGCCTTTTTTATTATAGGTTTCATAGTAGCGGTCTATTTTCCACCTAAATTACAAATATGAGTATTCTGCTGACTTCAATAATTGTTGGAATAAGTATAATTGCAATCATTATTCTCACATCGAGACTTAAACTTGAAGCGTTTATTGCCCTGTTTCTTGTTTCAATCTTTCTCGCTTTTGCCGTTCTTCCTGTAAAAACCATTGTAAGCACCATTCAGGAAGGATTCGGAAGCACGATGGCAACAATCGGATTCTTAATTATCCTTGGTGCAATTATAGGTATTGCACTCGACCGGACAGGCGGAACATTAAGTATAGCCCGATTCATTCTTTCGAAAACAGGAGAAAACAAAACTGCCCGGGCTTTAGGCATAATAGGGTTTATTACAGGACTTCCAATCTTCTGTAATAGCGGTTTTATCATATTAAGCGGTTTATCCAAGTCGTTAAGTTTAAAATCCAGACTGCCAATGCCATTTCTGGCAGCAGTTCTGGCCTGTTCGCTCTATTCAGTACATTGCCTTATACCACCACATCCGGGTGCTCTTGCAGCAGCAGGCTTGCTTAAAGTGAATATTGGTTATCTGATAATAATTGGAACTTTCTTTGCAGTACCCGGAACATTAGCAGCATATTTCTGGAGTAGATGGATTTGCAGGGGTAAGAATTATCAACCTGCCAAGGAGACTGAGATTGACACAAAATTAACTCTGAACAATCTTCCGTCACCTTTCTTTTCATTCCTTCCAATCGTTGTACCATTGATACTGATAGCGTTAAAATCTTTATCTGGTATGCTCGACAAAAGTGGCCAGGGTCTTATTACAAGAATGCTATTTCTTCCGGGAGAGCCTGTTTTTGCACTATCAGTCGGAGTTGTTCTTGCAATGCTTTTGATTAAAAAGAAAACAATAGAATCGATGAATTCGATTTTTCGGGAGGCTATAGAAAAAGCAGGTCCGATACTTATTGTCACAGCTGCCGGTGGAATGTTTGGCATGGTAATTAAAGCCACTGGTACCGGAGAAGCAGCAGGTAAATTGCTGGCCGGTACAAATATTGGCATAGTGGTACCATTTCTTATTGCAGTTATTATGAAGACTGCACAGGGATCATCAACTGTCGCAATGATCACTACAGCATCATTTATTGCTCCGATGTTATCTCTGCTTGGTCTCGATTCGGAATGGGGCAGATTGCTTACAATGCTATCGATGGGAGCAGGCTCAATGATAGTTTCCCATGCTAATGATTCTTACTTCTGGGTTGTGTCTAATTTTTCTGAAGTTGATTCCGCAACAACTTTAAAAGTTTACTCATCTTCAACTATTGTCATGGGAATTGTTGTCTTTGCATGCGTATGGATCACATCTCTGATAATTTTGTAACGTATCAGAAATATAATTACCTGATAATAAGGATATAAAATGATAAAATGAATTCCAGAACAATTGCCGAACAGATCTTTCTGGCTGGTGTAGCCAGCGTGCGTCCCGACAGGCTGATATCCAATAAGATGTCACTGGAAAATAATTGTTTGAAAATCGATCAACTGAGTTTTTCACTGGAAACGATTGAAAACATATATGTTATAGGTGCAGGTAAAGCAAGTGCAATGATGGGAGCAGAGGTAGAAAAGATACTTGGAAACCGGATTACCGAAGGTCATATTGTGGTTAAATATGGCCATTCATATAAACTGAAATATATAGAAGTAACTGAAGCCGGTCATCCTGTACCCGATGATAACGGGCTAAAGGCAACAACTAAAATAATCGAGATTGCTGAAACTGCAAACTGGAACGATCTTGTAATCTGCCTTTTATCAGGTGGTGGCTCGTCCCTGCTTCCCGATGTCCCTGAAGGATGTTCTCTGAAAGATATGATTAAAATTAATGATCTTCTGATAAACTGCGGAGCCTGCATAAGTGAGATTAATGCTGTACGTAAACATCTATCAGTTGTTAAAGGAGGGCAGCTGGCAAGGGTCGTATATCCGGCTATGCTTGTGAATCTTATTTTATCCGATGTGCCAGGCGATCCTCTGGATGTAATAGCTTCAGGACCAACAGTTCCCGATCCCACGACATTTATACAGGCATTGACAGTTTTTTCATCCTTTGGACTAACTGAGACTATCCCGGGCGGTATTCTTAAATTATTAAAGGAAGGAGCTGAAGGCAAAAGGCCGGAGACTCCAAAGTCAGGGGATCCTGTCTTTGATAAAACGTTCAACATTCTTGTAGGTTCCAACAGGAAGGCACTTGAAGCGGCGAAGAACAAAGCATTGGATTTTAATATTAATGCTGTTATTATTGACGATCAGTTACAGGGCGATACTTCAACTGTCGCAGAGTACATTGTTGATACCTCAGTTAAATTTAAAAGTGATGAAAATGAAGTTAAACCGGTATGTCTTTTATTCGGAGGAGAGACAACAGTTAAAATGACCGGGAAAGGGGCCGGAGGAAGGAATCAGCATTTAGCGTTGTTGTCAGCTCTCTTGCTTCAGGACAAACCTGGAATAACAATACTTTCAGCAGGAACCGATGGTAATGATGGACCAACCGATGCAGCAGGTGCAGTTGTTGATTCAAATACAATTACGGAAGCCGTTTCAAAAAATATCGATCCTCAAAAATATCTTTCAGAATTTGATTCATTTCATTTCTTTAAGAAAGCCGGAGGACATATTATTACGGGTCCGACTATGACAAATGTGATGGATATTATAGTTGTTATTGTGGAATAAGAATAAGGCGCAAAGGAATAAAGGCGTAAAGGCTAAAGAGAGAAGACAAAAGACAAAAGTAAAAAGATAAAAGTATTGAGTAATCAAAATGCAAATTGCAAATTAAGAAACAATAATAGAATGAGAAAACAGAAAACAGGAATCAGAAAACAGGAATCAGGAATCAGGAAACAGAAATCAGGAATCAGGAAACAGAAATCAGAAGCTAAAATCTGAAACAGTTCAATACAACTAATACACTTAACGAGTAACCAGCAACCAGCAACAATTATTAATAATTATACCATGAAATATTTATACCTCTTCTTCTTTATTTTCTTAAGTTTGATTTCCTGTAATCAGGCTGCAAAACAAACAACAGGAAATGAAAAAAAATCTGTAGCGCAATTAATCGATTCATCCGACATGACAAATAATTTTTATGATAATGTTGAAACATATCCGCTTCCGGTAAGGGAGCTCGTCATAGATGGTGAAATAGCTAATCCGGGGAAGGTCGACTTAACGGGTCTTCCGGTACATTCGGTCGTTGTTAAAGAGACTTTGCTCGACAGTGCCGGTGGTGACCGGTTTGTTGGCGCTTACAGGTACGATGGTTATTCACTTTTTGATATTCTTGATAAAAGGATATTAAAAAAGGCAAACATCAGCGAATTTAAACCCATTATCGATCTGTATGTCGAAATTGAGAATAGTAAAGGAGAGAAAGTAGTATTCAGCTGGGGCGAGATATACTACCCGAATAACCTTCATAAGATATTGATTGCCAGTGGTGTGGCGAGGATAGTCCCTTCAAAGACAAAGGAGCTCTGGCCGCTTCCGTCTGAAAGCAGGATTGTAGCTTCATGCGATCTTGTTACTGAAAGAAATATAGGCTCTCCTGTTAGAATAACAGTCAGATCATATCCGCATTCCTTTACAGTTCAGCAGGGTCTGTCGCCGATGTATTCCACGCGGATAAATGTTTATAATTCTTCAAAACAGGTAGGACAAATAGAAACTCTCCCCGTAAACCTCAGTAATGCTACTTTTAATACAATATTTTATGGAAGGGGGAAAGGTATTCATAGTACAACACCATTTAACGGTGTTCTCTTGAAAGATGTCCTGCTGAAGAATTATCCCCTGAACAGGGAAAATCTGAAATCCGGGATGATTTGTATAGCAGGGAAGGATGGCTACAGGAGCGCTTTCTCTTACTCTGAACTATTCAATCGTAATGACCAGCAGGAATTTATGTTGATAAAAACAAAGCCTGATGAAGACGGAGGTCTCTACAGAATTTTCGCCGCTTCGGATTTTTTCTCCGACAGGGCAATTAAATCAGTCAGCGAAATACATTTGGATATTGTTAAATAAAAAGTAAAAACCATGAAAGCAAAATTGTTAGTTCTTTTGTTCAGTTTAGCATTGATTTCCAGCAGCTATGGAAGTAAAAAAACAATAGAAAACACTAATGGTGCAGGTGATCTTAAACAGGCTCCCGTTGCAGATTATGGAATGATGATTGTAGCGAAGTTAAATGTGAAACCCGAAAAAGTTAAAGCTTTCACTGAAGCCGCTAAGGAGATAATTGAAAAATCAAATAAAGAACCCGGCTGCAAATCTTACCAGCTTTATCAGGATCCTTATGATAATACGAAGTTTGTTTTTGTTGAAGAATATAAGAATCAGGCAGCAGTTGATGCCCATTTTGCCAGTGATTATTTTAAGGCTTTTGGTCCCAAAATAAGTGATTTTGTTGCAGAGCCAGGTAAGATCAAAATAATCAGCGTTGCGAAAGAGGAAGCAAAATAGATTGTTGATTTTCCCGATAAGATCAGTCGCATATTAATTCTTGATTAGGCCACGCCATGGCGTGGCCCTACATTCACCATTGATTAATATTGTAGGGTCATGCCATGGCATGACCCTATCAAACAGAAATTTGAAATAAAAAATTGTTTCTGATTATTGTTGAATGAAAGAGATTATTTAAATTAGAGAATTCTCCTTTTATATCTTGTGCTAGAATAAATTAAATTTCTGTTTCGCTGGGATGATCAAGAATAGAAAACATTTAAGACTAATGGACTGGGACTATAGCTCTGAGGGTGTTTATTTTGTTACTATTTGTTGCCATGAAAGGCAATCCTGTTTTGGCAGTATTTGTGACAATGAAATAATTCCTTCGGAAATTGGGAAAATAGCCTCGCAATTTTGGTTAGAAATCCCAAATCATTTTCCTCATGTTAAATTGGATGAATTTATTGTAATGCCAAATCATATTCATGGGATATTAATTCTGGATTATTCTCTGGTAGGGACACGCCATGGCATGACCCTACCACCCAGGAAGGGATCAAATCATAATATAAATCAATTTTCAAAACCGTTAAAGAATTCAGTTTCCGTTGTTATTAACCAGTATAAATCATCGGTGAAACGGTGGTGTAATCAAAACAGTTTAGATCATTTTAGATGGCAATCCAGGTTTTATGATGAGATTTTGCATAATGAAGATTCAATTAACAGGATTCGGGAATATATTTACAATAATCCAATAAATTGGATTGGAGATGAATTGTATAATCAATAAACTTGATTTTATTGGGATTGTTGGCCAGGTACGTTGTGGCCACGCCATGGCGTGGCCCTACACCCGCCAGTATATGATATATGTAGGGTCATGCCATGGCATGACCGTTTGATCCCAATCCATGGATTGCGTAAATCAATATCATTGCATTTTGACATGAACAAATTCATTCGATTTCATTCGGCCACGCCATGGCGTGGCCCAACATTCACCATTGATTAATATTGTAGGGTCATGCCATGGCATGACCCTATCAATAAAAAATCCTGGTAACAGATTTCATTATATCGTTAAGGCAATTTTTACCACCTTGTTTTTATTATATTTGCTCTTCAACAAATCTTTGAAACTTATCCTGACGTAATGAAGGCTCTGGTCCTTGAAAAATATAATGTGCTTGTTTACAAAGATGTTCCGGATCCGATAATAAAGAGCAATGAGGTTCTTGTCAGGGTTATGGCATGTGGTATCTGCGGATCTGACGTGCATGGTATGGATGGCAGCACAGGACGGAGAATTCCGCCAATTATCATGGGACATGAGGCTTCAGGTGTAATCGCTAAAACAGGTCGTGATGTAAACGGATGGAGATCAGGAGACAGGGTTACATTTGATTCGACTGTTTATCCGCTTAATGACTGGTTTACACTGGAGGGATTATATAATCTCAGCGACAATCGTGAAGTTCTTGGAGTATCACCCGGCACATATAAAAGAGATGGTGCATTTGCCGAGTTAATTGCAATTCCTCAGCATATTCTGTATAAAATACCGGAAAAGGTCTCTTTTGAACAGGCCGCAATGGTGGAAGCTGTTGCAGTTGCACATCATGCGATAAATATTGCAGGAGTCAGAACAGGGGACAATTGCATTGTGGTTGGTGCAGGAATGATCGGGATTTTTATTATCAAGCTTCTGAAACTATCCGGTGCCTCAACAATCATTGCGATAGATATAAATCAAAAACAGCTTGAAAAAGCCCTGAATGCCGGTGCTGATCATACTTTCCTCTCAACAGATGAAAATCTTGAAGAAAAAGTAATTGTTTTGACTAATAACAGAGGAGCAGATATTTCTTTTGACGCAGTCGGAAAAAGTGAGTCGGTGAAGATCGCTATCGACCTTCTCAGGAAGGGAGGAAAAACCGTTTTGATTGGGAATATTTCACCGCTGATTGATTTTCCACTTCAAAAAGTTGTTACCAGAGAATTAAAGGTTCTTGGAAGTTGTGCAATCAGGGGTGAATATGAAAATGTTCTTAATCTGCTGGATACAGGAAGGATTTCTGTTGATGATATGATATCAGCAGTTGTCCCGCTTTCAGAAGGTGCTGCCTGGTTTAAAAAGCTATACAGAAAAGAGGAAGATTTGAATAAAATCATTCTAGTGCCTTAAATTGTTTAAATGGCTGAAAGGATTTATAATATTTCGATAGCAGGCTGCAGTAAAGTAGCCCATCTTCATGCAAAAGCAATCAATAGTATTGCAAATGCCAGATTGGCTGGTGTTTGGAACAGAACAACCACGAAAGCGGAAGATTTTGCTTTGCTCTACAATACCCGGGCCTATAAAGATGTTACACAGATGGTAACAGATAACAAGTCAGATCTTGTAATTATCTGTACTGCACATCCTTATCATAAGCAACCTGCAGTTGAAGCAGCTTTAGCAGGTGCTAATATTCTGGTTGAGAAACCTCTTGCTTCTGATCTTAATGATTGTGATGATATTATTGAAATCTGTAAAGAAAAAAATGTAAGATTGGGAGTTATAAGTCAGCGTAGATGGTATGAGCCGGTAAAAAGAGTTAAGAATGCTATTATTCTGGGTAAAATAGGAAAACCGGTACTGGCGGTTGTTACAATGCTTGGTTGGCGCGATAAAGCATACTATGATTCTGATGCGTGGCGGGGAACCTGGAAAACTGAAGGTGGTGGTGTTCTAGTCAACCAGTCTCCCCATCAACTTGATATCCTTTTATGGTATATGGGCGAAATTGATGAAGTGTATGGTGTCTGGAGGAATCTGAATCATCCCTATATCGAGGTAGACGATACAGCGATTGCCATAATTAAATTTAAAAGTGGTGCAATCGGAAATATAATTGTCAGTAATTCTCAGAAACCGGGTCTTTACGGGAAGATCCATGTGCATGGTGAAAATGGAGCAAGTGTCGGAGTGCAGACCGATGGAGGAGCAATGTTCATCGCCGGCATGACTGGCGTTGCCGAACCACCCGTAAATGATCTGTGGACTATCCCGGGTGAAGAAGATTTATTGAAACAATGGATTACAGAGGATACTGAGATTTTTAATAATTGTGATGCTACAGTCAGATATATGCAATACCAGATTGAAGATTTTGTTCATTCTATAGGGAACGGTACCGGACCTGCTGTTACGGGGGAAGACGGTCGCAGAACAGTAGAGTTATTCACTTCAATCTATCGTTCCTCCCGCGACAATATGCCAATCAAGTTTCCACTATAACCAGTGACCTGTAATCAGTAATCAGTAATCAGTAATCAGTAATCAGTAATCAGGAATCAGTAATCAGTAATCAGTAATCAGTAATCAGGAACCAGGAACCAGGAACCAGTAAGCCTAAATTTAACCTTAACCTTAACCTTAACCTTAACCTTAACCTTAACCTTAACCCAATTATGCCTCTACTCATTGTCATTCTCGGAATATGTCTTCTGCTTTTCCTGATACTTGTTCTTAAATTCAATTCGTTTTTATCGTTCGTTATTGTTTCTCTTGCTGTAGGTCTGGCAGAAGGAATGACAATAGACAACGCTGTTATCTCCATCGAAAACGGTATCGGTAATACAATGGGTTTTCTTGTTTTGGTACTGGGTTTCGGCGCAATGCTTGGTAAACTGGTATCAGAAAGCGGGGCAGCTCAGAAGATCACATCAAAACTTATTAAGTCTTTTGGTATTAAGCATATTCAACTTGCACTAATGCTGACAGGTTTTATTGTTGGTATTTCTCTTTTCTATGATGTCGGGTTTTTTATTATGATTCCTCTGGTGTTTACGGTAGCTGCTTCAACCGGTCTCCCATTGTTATATGTCGGATTGCCTATGCTTGCATCTCTTTCCGTAACTCATGGTTATCTGCCTCCTCATCCGGCACCAACAGCGATTGTAAATATGTTTCATGCAGATCTTGGAAAAACATTGTTTTATGGTATCATAGTTGCAATTCCTGCAATAATCGTTTCCGGTCCCTTATTGTCGAAGGCTCTTAGCAAAATTGAGGCTAAACCCCTGCAGGAATTTTTAAATCAGAAGGTTATGACTGACGAAGAGATGCCGGGTTTTTGGATTAGCTTCTTCTCGTCCCTTCTGCCGGTAATCCTGATTACTATTTCAACTGTGGCCGGTTTTCTTCTGCCCGGAGATAACGGAGTAAGAAAAGTTCTGGGCTATATAGGGAACCCGGTTATTGCTATGCTGATAGCTGTTTTGTTTTCTATTTATAGTCTTGGTCTGGCCAGAGGCAGAAAAATAACTGATATTATGAACTCCCTGGCACATTCCGTAACAACAATTACGATGATTATGCTGCTAATTGCCGGAGCCGGCGCTCTGAAACAGGTTCTTGTAGACAGCGGAGTAAGTAAATATATAGGTGAACTTCTTAGTCAATCTTCTCTTTCACCATTGTTTCTCGGGTGGCTGATTGCAACCATTCTGCGCTTTTGTGTCGGTTCTGCAACTGTTGCGGGGATAACTACAGCAGGGATAGTATTGCCGTTGGTGACAGGCGGGTCGGTAAATCCGGAATTAATGGTACTGGCAATAGGATCAGGAAGTCTGATGTTCGGACATGTAAATGATGGTGGATTCTGGCTCTTCAAAGAATATTTCAATCTTAGCATCAAAGATACCCTTAAAACATGGAGTGTGATGGAAACATCCATAGGGATAAGCGGGTTGATAGGCGTTATGGCTCTTAGTCTGTTTATAAAATGATTTTGAATCACCGCGAGCGCATTGGCTTCGCCGAGCTCTCCGCCAAATGGCGGATCGGTTCTCCGTTGCTTGCTGCGGAGTCAGCGAGCATCAAGAATTTACCTTAGGGGATCGAAGATTCTTCGTAGCTTGCTGCGAAGAGCTTCAATTAATTATTCAGAAGTAATAATCCATCAGGACTCGTGACATACTATTAATTAAATTTTTTCTTATTAATTTAACCTTCTTAAATATGGTTCACTAAACTGAGAATTGAATTCTATGAAGAAAATTCTTTCACTGGTTTTTTTATTGCTTCTTGTTTATACCATTAAGGCTCAGGAAGGTGCTCCATTGCTGACCAATTTTAAGGAAAGCAGCGAAATTGAAAATCAGAGCTGGGCTATTTGTCAGGATGATAACAATGTGATGATGTTTGCCAACCGAAGAGGAATTCTGACATTTGATGGGCAGAGTTGGAATTTTATACAGATACCTACCATTCCTTATTCTATCAAATACAACCCTAAGGAAAGGAAAGTATATGTCGGAGGAGAAAACAATTACGGATGCCTTGCAAGGGATGAAAAGGGCATTTACAAATATTTATCAATTTCAGGTGATTCGTCTTCGATAGGATTAATATCCAGGATAATCTTTACTGATTCCACTGTATATTTTTATGGGGAACAGAGTATAAGCAGGCATGATATCAAATCGGGGAAACTTGAGTTAAGACTGCGTCCAAAGGAAAGCAAACTGTTTACCGGAATGTTTATCACTCCAAAAAATACATTCATAAATGTTTCATCAGAAGGACTTTACAGACTTGAAAGTGATACATTATTCCCCATAGTTACAGGTTATTTGTCAAAAGATTATGAAATCCTTTTCAGCCTGCCCTATAATGCCAATCTGGTTCTTCTGGGAAAAAGCAATGGTGAACTGTCTCTTTTTGACGGTATAAAATATTATGGGTACCAGATTAAAGATGATGGATATCTTCGTGAAAATATTCTCTCTGAAGGATTATCAATTTCTGATAGCCTGTATTCTTTTTCAACTCTGGAAGGAGGTGCACTGGTTGTTGACAGGAAAAGCGGTAAGCTGAAAAATACGGTTAATTATGTAAATGGATTACCCGATGATGAGGTTTTTGCAATGGGAGTCGATAACAATCATGGTTTGTGGCTGTCCCATCAGTATGGACTTACACGTGCTGACCTGAGATTGCCGGTAAGCAACTTCAGCATTTACCCCGGAATGAAAGGGAACCTGATCACTTCAATATGGCATAATCATGAATTATATGTTGCAACAAGTGAGGGTGTTTACTACCTTAAAGAGGTAAAAAACTATACCGAAGTCGAAGTCCTTGTAAAGAATGAAGGATACTCAGAACCAGAAAACCATACAGTTATACGTAAATTGCCAGATCAACTTCAGGCTCCGAAGCCGCAGGAGACCAGGAAAAGCATCTTTGCACAAATTTTCGGCAAGAAAACCGTTTCTACAGTTGCTCCTGCAGTTCAGGTTTCCAAGGAGGAGAAACAACCATTAATTAGCCTGCCGGAAATAAAGATGGCTCAACCAAAATATATCAAAAAGATTGCAGGCAGACTCAAATCAATTAATTATGTCTATAAGAAAGTTGATGGGCTCAATGAAAAATGTAAGCAGCTGGTCACTTCTGGAAATCAAATTCTGGCATCTACAAACAGAGGTCTCTTCATTATATCGAATCATCAGGCCAGGCCAATTGTAAATACAGGACATGTTAATTATATCAGCGCAGAATCAAAAGATAATAAATATTATATTGCTACTAATGAAGGCTATTTTTATATTACACCTGATAAAGATAACAGGTGGGAAACAGTCTATCCCGATAAGGCATTCATTCATCCAATCTATTCAATAGTATCAACTGATGAAAATACGCTCTGGGCCGGGAGCGACGATATAGCTTTCCGGATCAGCCTCAATAATGGTATCCCTTCAGGAGATCCTTCCAGATACACTATAAAGAGTGATTTTCCTCAGCGATATATTATTGATTATGTTAATGATACAATATTCCTTTTTACTTTATCGAGAGTATGTTATTATAACAAAAGCCTTGATTCCTTTGTAGAGTACAAAAAGGAATTTACAAACGCCGGCACCAGGATAAAATTTATTTTTTCACAGTCCGAAATTCCCTGGATAAAAACTGAAGACGAATGGATCAATATCAGTTCGGCAGGCAGCATTGATAATAATGACAAGGCTCTTCTTAAAATCTTTGGTAATCCTAATTCAATTTATACTGATAAAGAGAATATCTGGATTATAAGTGGAGATAATATGCTCTTCAGAATTGTACGTAACAAAATACCTTCAATTAAGCCGAATGTTGACTTGTTTCTCAGAAGTATCTCCGATGCAAAAGGTTCTTATTTCAAACTCTCTGATATCGTATTTGGCAGTGGTGACAATACTGTTTATTTCG
>Ga0302271_10003980_pt1 | contig 12056 bp, 11 predicted proteins | sample III_Bog_N1_1_FD_198767 | JGI IMG/M metagenome (GOLD analysis project Ga0302271, IMG submission 198767) | Peat permafrost microbial communities from Stordalen Mire near Abisko, Sweden - III_Bog_N1_1 | ecosystem: Environmental > Terrestrial > Soil > Wetlands > Peat | place: Sweden: Abisko... | reverse complement strand
GTCTACAATGTCTTGAGAATCTACGGTGCATCGATTGGCTTAGTGAGTTTTTCAACAGCCAAAAGATACTACTCTGACATAAATCCTCTTGCTAATAATCTCCTAACTTGGGACAGCAAGGCAGCATACACTTAAGATGTCGCAAACAGTAAAATTACCTTCTTTTTTCTCGCTATTTCTAATTTAACCTCTTATTTATCTATTATTTCTTCTTCTTTTTCGAAAAGTGGTGAGCAATTATAAGATCTCGAGTGTTTCTGCTATTATTCCAAACTCCGTGGCATCTTCATTCTTGTTCTTATCCTCCCACACAGACACCTCCAACTACATTTCCGTGAATGTCCTGGCTAGCTTTAAACTCGGAGCAGGGTTTACAATCTCCTCATTCCAATAAGATCTCATAAGCACTGCAACATTAACTGCCTTCCCTGGTGTTTCTGCTATTGGCAAATGCATTTCGAAATTCAAGTACTCTGTCTCCACTGTCTCAACTCCGTATTTCAACTACATTGTCTTTTGTCCTTATGATAACTCTGGATACGTCGACGGTGCTGCAGGTGCTGGAGTTACTTTCTCAAATTTTCCATTTCCTTCATATTGGGGAGCGTCATACCCTCTAACCAACACATTCTCGTACGCTTGGAGCAGTAACAGTGGATAACTTATAGCTTTATAGCCTGAATCATAATCTACATCGGCTACTTCCATGGCATCTGGTTGCATAGTCAGTGGGCTGTCTTCAGGTTATTACATCAAAATGAGCAGACAAGAAATGACCATCACAGTTACTCCAAGTATTCAAGCTACTCTAACGGAAGTATCTGATCTCTACGCAGTCAAATTAACGTTCAACTCCTTCCCCACAGGAGTCAGTTTTGCTTCGTCTTGCTACGCTACTACAGTCGCCACTACCACTAGCAATATCTACCCAGACTATACCTCTTGTATTGCTAGAAAAACCGCTGCGAAAGAAACGACTTTCTTCATCACTAAGATCTCTGACGAAGACGGTGTAAATGTACTCTTCGCTGCTAGCTAAGCATTCACAATCACATTCTACATCACTCACTAAGGCTCCGTGACGACATCCTAGACTTTCACATCGAAAATTTACTTCAACACATACGCGTAGGATAATTGCAATGGCGGTGGATCAGTCACGATTTCGAGTGGCACAACGTACTCAGGGTCTTCTTCGATTTCCGTCATGACAATAGAGAACTTCATCATCGACAACCCCACTGCTAAAGCCAACACTAGGGTTTAATGGGATTTCAATTTTGTTGGCAGAAACTCCATCGCAGACACAACAATTCGATTTAAACTGGGCTTCCTATCGACTCCGAAAATGCTAATAAACGCTGAATGCTAGGTGTTAGAGTTGCTAACATACGAGGACTATTCGTTCGAAGGAGTTGATGCAGGTCCGCTGACAAGCTATATGCCTTCCAGTAAATTCTCAACGGTTACTCTCAGCACTCTATCAAATACGATTGATATTACCATGCGCGGATCATATGCACCACCAGCATCATCATTCTAAATGGTCTGCTATGGCTTCAAAGCGCCCACAGGGTCAAACACCGTAAGACTTTAGACATTTTTCAATGTTCTTTTTAATGAAATATCCATAAATTCAGGGTGATTTATATGCAACTTGGATCGATACATCAAATGAAGATAGCGTCATTCAGAAAACCACTGCGAATATTAAGTATTCCTCGTTGACTCTCTTCACAGCGAAGGCGATCCCTTCTTCTAGGCTCAAATTAGTCACCAAGTACTTCAATACGCCAGGTAAATAATCATATTTTAGCAAAAAAAATACCTTCTTTAACCCACTTTTTATTCAAAATGATCTTAGGATTCACTGCAGTCTACACGATCTAATTCATACCAAAAGCAGTCCGTATGACAATCGATTCGCGAATCTATGTTGAGTTCTCTGTCGGCTATGCACAAACACTTGTCAGAAAAGGAAACAATCCTTAATGCACACTCAATTCAATGGAAATCGCTTGCATTTTCGATACAACTTCGGTTAGGAGATTGGTTGTTTTTCCGACTTCCCTGAAAAATACCGTTCTTGAGCCAAGCAAGACATACACCTTGATTATCGCTGGAATCCTGCAACCATCGAGTTTAGACTCCTACGCTTAGATTTGGTTTGGAATCGATGCAGATGCAGATTTTTCGAATGGAATTCAAGAGCAAGGAGACATAGCAGACATTGCACTTTCTCTCACGAAAGTATCGTATCTCACAAATCCATCTCTGTCTTATAGTTCATATAAGATTCGCCAGTAAAGAGTCATGATGAGTTTGAATTTTACATGCGCCTCGAGGACCATCACGAGCAGTAGAATTGCCTTCTTAGAAATCGATCCCTCCTTCTTTAACTCAGTAAAAAACAATAAACTCTGCGAGAAATTCGCTTTTAAGCTAACTAATCACAATTTATTTACTTTCTATTTTATCAGCAAATCGACAAAGTAGAAACAGATCTTGAATGCAACTTCTACAGAATCGGCGACTAAGACCGCACTAACTTCACCAGCTCCTGTGAGCGAATTTACGGCAACAGCTTCATCCGCATGAACCTCACAACTGACTCCTACAATTCCAAGAATGCCGCTTCGTATTGGATTCAAATTTTTTACTTGCCATCACCGGATTTTGAAAATTCTTCAACATACCCACTCTTTGTGAATTTCTACATTGCCAATAAAAATATGAATTCTGTTCTCTACGCTGTCTCCCCGTCGCTGACAAAGACATCCGTAGCAGTGAGCTTCATTGAGCCAACAGCAACGACTAAAGCACTCATGTGGTATAGGTTCAACAACGATGCGTTGGTTTAAGCGAAAATCTATCTCTACGAGCAGTATACAGGGAGACAAAAACATGTGTATGTCCAAGCTTTAAGGGGAATTGTTTCCGATAGAGTCATCTACCTTTCTCTATTAAACAACGCTTATTTCAATAAGGATTTCTCATTTTACTTCACCAACGCAACTGTAATCCAACATCTTCAAATATTTCTTTAGTTTTGGTTCATTTTTTTTTTATTGCTTCCATTTCGTTTTCTTGATCGCATATTTTGGGTAATTTCTCAGATTTTCAATCTCTTCGACATCTACATTGGCAGATAAAAGCTGATAAGCAGTGCAGTCACTATTAACACAGGTGATGATGGTGTCAAACTTGCTATTGCTTCGAAGACTTCCACTCCTGTTGGAACCTACACTCTTGAAATGAAAAAAAATGAAACCTTCACGCCCTTTGAAGATCCAGTGATATCTCCCCTCCCAAACTTAGTTGTGAACATCAACGACATGAGGTGCCCTGTATCAATGTCAACTATTGCGGTCTCCATCCCAGCTGGTTCTCGTTCAGGTCCTTTAACTCTAGATTTCAGTGGATGCGAACCTTCAGAGAAAATTCTTGTGACTGCAATTTTCTCTCCTTTGCCTGCTTCTTCAGGGGATATTTACATCTAAAATGCATCAACTTAGATCATTTCTTTCACCACATTCACATAAGCAATCTTCTATGTCTTCGTGGACTCCAGCGTTGCTGTAGGCGCAACTTACAATCTAGTGGTTTCTATGTCAGGGTTAAACTCCAAACAATACTAACTAACTAACAACATTATCGTCATAACTGTAGCAGCTTCCTTAGTTTAAGCATCATCTGTGCTGATCTCCGGTCATACTTAGACCCTCTCAACAGACTAATCTACCCTAACAGTTTCCACATAATGCAATCAAAATGGATTTATCTTCTGGGCGATTTCCATTAATGAGTTGTATCTGAACAGTGCAAAGCTTCTCATAGACATTCCTGTTTCGTAAATCAAGCACAGCGTCGCAAACACGCTACCAACAGTCACAGCTTCCCTCAAAAGTATCCTGACGAACTAGCGATATAGAGCGTTCTTCTGGCAAGGAACAGACGATCTAACCTTCGAAGATAAGTATTTAGCAAGACAATATGGATATGCTGAAATCCTGCAGGCTACACCGACAACGTTGACTTTCTCCGATCTGCCTTAGCGGAAGTTATTTACACTGACGTATTACTGTGAGAGTGTTTTCTCCGCGGTGAGTCTCCCCAACTAAAGCACATGGACGACTTCATGGCTACTGGATTCTTCCAGTGCAAAAGTGCATGATTTTAAACACTTGAAAATCGATTTATCGTTTAAGACAAACTTAACAGAGAGCTAAGTGAACAGCTTAGGATGCCAGCTGCAGAAATATTTCACAGTCAATTCATACAGCTTATCGCTGCCTTCCTGTGCAATGTGCGACTAAACAGCAACTTACTCTTACACGAAAGCTACTTTTTAGGATCTGAGCACAAGCATAACCTTGTGCCCGATAGTTACTACGGGGACATATACGTTTTCATTTTATGCTTGGTCAGGAGAATAATCGAACGGAAGAGTCGTAGATTTAGCAACTACAATCTAAGCGATGTATGCTTCGGTACCTTGCTTGTTTGTGCTGATCATTAATGGATCGCTCGATTTAGATCTAATCAATGCGTTCACGAACAAAGTAACGTTGACACCGATAACACCTGATGCTTCGACACTTCTTTAGCCGAATCTGGAGCTCAAAGCATTTGACAAAACTGATACAAATGTGACTATTTCTGTGATAAGCACAGTTTCATAAGGACTCTTAACAGTATCGGCACATCATTTCACGAAATCTTCGACATCAACATTGTCTACTGTGAACTCCTAGCCGACATATCTCTCTCTTAGGTAAGGCAACTTTGGAGATGATACAAAAATGAATTACTTTCATCAAGTATATCTTCTCCCTGCTAACACGGTGAAGAACATTACAATAAGCATGTCGAAAGATGAAGAATATGCGGTTTATTGGACACTAGCTTCACTGGAATCGTGCGCTGATGCGTATCATACACCGATAGGTTATGAACATTTCATTTTCACAACAACAACGAGTCATTCAGTTATTCTGCAAGTACAGCAAATAATCTTAGCTATTCTCTTCCTAGTCCTTGCCTGATAGATATGATTTACCTCCCAAAGAGGGGAATAATTAACTATCAGCAGCGTAAATTTATTGATTATGTGAATTTGTATGCATCATATCTCCAACAAATAATAATTTAACCATTCATTGTCTTTAACTTCTGCAAAGATTTGATTAAAAATCTTTCTCCCCCTCCCCTCTGCCCTTCCCCACAAAAACTAATTTTCCTCATTTTGTTTAAAATCGCAATTAGATTTGGGTCTAAAAAAGAATTCAGCTGATAATAGTTTTAGTTGATGGATAGGTATTATTTTCCCAAATCTATTTTTGACATATTTTAATGATAAATTTCTCGTTTTGAAATTGTTATGTGGGAATAAACTCAATTGGATATTAGTTAAGCTTTTCCTTAACTTCCAAAAAGATACTAAGGCATTGATTTTTTATTGTCGTTGTCTGTAATTTAACAAAAAGGTACTGATTTTGTGAAAAGATCCTATGATTTATTTTTAAATAATTTTTAAGAGTTTACTCAAGATTTCAAGGAAATGAGGTGAAAAGATTATTTTCCTTGATATGTTTCCATCGATAAACCGCTTGGATAAGTTTTATCAAAATACTGGGGAATTTCATAAGGAAAAAAAATAGAATGAATTTTTGTTTTGAATTGTTTTTTGAAAAAGATAAAAAAAAATTATGAGGGGGGAAGAAAAAAATAGTAAAATATGATTCTTTCTTCGCTCTTCTGCTTAATTAAATTATGTAAATAGAAAGAAAGATGTTCTAAAATTTAACCAGAACCATATCAAGCGAGAGTTGTGTAAAGGCAACTTCAAAGAATTGGTCGAAAGCGCATTTAGAATTCTTAAATTGCTATTTTTCTTGAGATTTTTTATGGAAGATGGGAGCTAAGAAAGAAGAAGTAGAGAGGAATTTTACCTATCAATCGAAAGCTCTCAAACAAATTCAAGTGAAGTGGGAGGAGGGGAAAAAGTTATTTTCGAACTCAGTAATTAAGGTTCAAGATAAGAAATAGCTAATAATTTCAAAAATAAATACCAATCTTTATTGTCTCTTCTCAACTAAGGGCAAAACGAAAAACAATTAATAATCCCTCGAATAATTTGTTCAACTATTGCACTTCTGTTCAAGCAGTAACGTCTTAGAGGAGAAGAATGCAAGTAATCTAAGATTTATTTATTTATTTATTGATTTTTTTTTTTGAATAATTTTGCAGCCTGAGATTGATCCTGTGAATCATACTTTCGTTGATTACTAAGAGAAAAAGAAAGACAGAAGCCTTTAACCCTTTCAACAGATGAAGTTTAGGATAGAAAACTTTATCATATCTTAATAAAAATAGCATTTAAAGGAGTTAAAAAGAGCAGATTTACTCCTTTAAAAAGCCTAGTTTCACTTGTTCTTCCTCCTTTTTGTATCCTTTTTGTAAAATAAAAGTTAATAATAACAAACAAAGCAATATCAGAGTAACAAAGGTGGGAATACCTTTAATAAATGTTGTGGCTTAAAATCAAAGATGTTTTGCCTGATCCACCCGTATAATTGAATATAATCAACTATAAAAAGAATATTAATTTTTGTTGATAAAGACATAAAACAACAGAGAACTCGAGAACTCTTCAGGTAAAAATGGCTAACCGTTCAAACAGCCAAATTCAGAGGAAGTTTGAGGAGATGCGTCAGTCCATAGAGGTGAGAAACTCTATGAGACTTGACAAAGCCAGACTCTCCTAGAGCACCCAAGGAAGATTGGTCCAAGAAGGACATGAAGATGGAGATAAGGCACCTCACAGAAATCACGAAGTTTCCTTGACCTACCAAGGAGATGAAGAACACCCCATCAACGTGTAAGTTGAAGATGAAAAAGATGAACAAGTCAATGAGAGTACACCCTTTGTGAACAACATCAAAGGAGAATCTGACGACCACAAAGTCCCTATTCGTGTGCTAGAAAAAAGGTATAAAACTGACATACACAAAGGGCTCACGACACAGTAAGCAGACCTCAACTTCCATGAATATGGTCCGAATAAACTCTCTGAGAAAAAACGTACTCCAGCTTGGGTAAAATTCCTTCATGAGATCACAAACGGTTTCGCACTTATGATGTGGACAGGGCAAGGTCTTTGCTGGCTTGCTTTTGGTATCGATCCCTCTGATCCTTCCAATTACTACCTCGCAATTATCATTATTCTCGTTGTACTCTTGACTGGTGCGATTACTTTCAAACAAAACTAAAACAGTGAGGCCTTGATGGAGTCATTCAAGAATATTCTACCTCAAAAATGTCGTGTCGTGAGAGATAACTAAGAAATGGAAATGGATGCTCTCCATGTCACGATAGGAGACATAGTCCGAATCAAAGCAGGAGAGAAAATCCCAGCTGATATTCGTATTCTCATGAGTGACGAAATGAAGGTAGATAACTCAGCGTTGACGGGAGAAAGTGAACCTCAGCTGAGAGTTACTGAATGTACGCATCCTACAAATGTTCTGGAAACGGGAAATGTTGGATTCTTCGGAACACTTTGCAAAGAAGGCGTCGGTGAAGGTGTTGTAATCAAAGTCGGTGATGCGACAACTCTGGGATAGATTGCTGACTAAGTAGGCACGGAGAAAAAAGAAAAGAGTCCTCTGAGAACTGAGCTTGATAGATTTGTCATCATGATTGCTGTCATTGCGATAGCACTTGGTGTTATTTTCTTTTTATTAGCTGCACTCGTTGCGAAATATCCAGTGTTCTTCTGCGTTCTCTTAGGTATTGGCATTCTCGTTGCAAATGTCCCTGAAGGTCTTCTTGGATGTGTCACAATCTCCTTAGCAGTCACAGCACAAGAACTCCATCTAAAGCAGGTGCTCGTGAAGAATCTTGAATCCGTCGAAACTCTTGGTTCAACTTCATGCATTTGCTCTGATAAAACAGGAACTCTAACATAAAATGTCATGACAGTGCATAATATGTGGTATAATGATTCCATCATCAGAACTCTTAACATCTTGGAGCTCAAAAATGGCAAGAATCTTGACTATGATCCCTAAGAAATTGGGTTTAGAGAACTGCATCAAGGAGCAATGATAGCATCAGCTGCTAAGTTCGATAAAAGCAAAGTCAAGGATTTAGATTAAATCGATTACATGAAGTGTTCAGTCCTTGGAGATGCTACCGAAACAGGCATGGTCAGATTCTATCAGTAGATCGAAGATGTTGAGGTAACTCGCAGTAAATATGTTATTCCTATCAACAAAAAAAACTAAAAAGCTGTCATGCCTTTCAACTCTTCATACAAATTCGCCCTCACTATCGTAGAGCAGAAAACAGCTGACAGTGACTATTGCATCTACATGAAAGGTGCACCTGAGAAAATATGGAGCTACTGCACATAAATTATCATTAAAGGTGAACGCAAAATTAAAACTAAAGAATGGTCTGATAAATTCGCCAAAGTCAACCTTCATTTCGGTAAGCAAGGTGAAAGAGTCCTTGGGTTCGCTAGTTTCCATCTTCCTCGAGCAGAATTCCCTCTGGGTTATGAGTTTTCTACTTCTAATCCTGAAAAATTCAATTTCCCAATTGATAACTTTTCATTCATTGGTCTAGTTTCCCTTATTGATCCTCCTAAAGCCTCAGTACCATATGCAGTGTTAGAATGTCGTAGTGCTGGTATCAAGGTAATCATGGTCACGGGTGATCAACCTACAACTGCTGCTGCCATTGCAAAACAAGTCAATATCATCCCCAAAAACATCAAAACTGTTGAAGATCTAGTCGATGAAGGTCACAGCTGGGAAGACGCTGCGGAGCATAGTGACGCAATTATAGTACATGGTGACAGGATCACAGAAGCTAACAGACTAGACAAAGAAGCTGCTGAGGAGGTCATTCGAAAGAAAGGAGGAGATATTGCAAAAGTAAAAAGAACTGATTGCAATACAACTTTAAGAAGATGGGTGAAGAAACCATACTGCGTCTTTGCCAGAACAACGCCAGCACAAAAACTACTCATCGTCTAAGCATGCCAAGATGAAGGGTTCATCTGCGCCTCTACTGGTGATGGTGTCAACGATTCACCTGCTATTAAACAAGCTGACATTGGTATTTCCATGAATTTATCTGGTAGTGAAGTCACAAAAGATGCTGCAGATATGATTCTTCTCGATGACGATTTCGCTTCGATTGTCAATGGTATTGAGGAAGGTAGAAAGATCTTTGATAACCTCAAGAAAACTATCATCTACGTGCTGACGTCCAACATCCCTGAGCTCACACCTTTCTTGGCATTTATTGCATTTAGAATTCCTCTACCAATCACAAATATTTTCATGATCTTCATCGATGTTGGCACTGACATTCTCCCATCAATCTCTCTAGGTTATGAAAAGGTTGAAATCGACGTTATGACAAGAAGACCTAGAACCAAATCAGACCATCTTGTCTCCACGAAAGTTATCTGCCACGCTTATGCGCAAATGGGAGTGTTTTCTTGCGGTGGTGGATTTTGTGCGTACTACACGACAATGAACCATTTTGGCTTTCCTGTCCTTGATCTTTTCAATTTATCCACAACTGATGGATATAAAGTTGTATAAGCTGATATTTAACCTCATGTTGCACCGAATATTGCAGATGAAGTCATGAATGTCAATTCAGTTTTCTACAATGAACTTATGATGGATATGACTAACTTAGGCGACTGCAATGCGGATATGAAATTCTTGGAATACATTGAAGCTGCTGCAACCAGTATCGGCTAATCAACTAATTATTATGACACTATCGAGTGGATTGTGGTTGATGATGGTAAAGTTGATCTCAGAAAATCTCTGGTTTATTGTGATGAAAATGCTGCCGTTGGATAACGATATTGGAAAACTTTGAATAAATGGAGCTATTGTGACGTTTACAGTGGTCTCAATCACTCGCCTTTGACGGATACGAGAGTCTGCTACACTGCAGAGGCACTCAAATACGGGCAGACTGCGTGGGTTCTTGGTGTGGTTATTTTCTAGATGAGTAATATTATTTTACTAAAATCAAGAAAATCTTCGTTTACGACAACTCCTGTGAATAGAGTCATGCTATGTGGACTCTTTACAGAATTCTCTCTCACCATCTTGATTACATAGTGCCCAGGAATTCAAACTGTCTTCGGAGGACGGCCTGTTGCATTCTGGCAATTCTTCATGCCGGCAGCGCCATGGTCAATAGCGATCATGATCTGGGAGGAGACACGAAAGCTCCTTATCAGGAATGTTTGGTGGTTTGAGAAAAACATTTTCTGGTGAAGAGAATTCGAATAAATCGAAATTATTTTGATAAAGAATTATCTGTTCAAAAAGCATGTTTTTTATGATCATTTTTTTGGATATGTTTACAAACACTTTATGATTCTATTCTTCTTCTATTTTGTTTTTGGTTGTCTTCAAGTGCGATTTCCATCATCAATGAGATGTTTATTCAAGAAATCTAAAAGAAATAAAAGAACAAGATCTTATGATCTTTTTAACTCTTTATTAAAGTGTTTTTGAGATTATGTTCTCTAATTCAAATACAAACGAATTGATATTAATAACTTGCTTCTTCTACCTGATTATCTTCGATATCTACAAAACAAAAGATTCCAAATCAAAACTAAACAATATCCAAGAGAAGCATTTACTCATAGTACTCTTGATAATCAAAAAAGTAATTTATTTGTTTTGGGGATTTCTTAAACATTTAAAACAAAATTTAAGATCGAATTTTCTTTTTGACCTGGCAAATCTAATAATAAAGCAAAAGGAGTTATTTTTTATTGATAACTCCCTTTTAGACACTTACAAGTAAGATAATATTTGCTTTAATAATTGATGAAGTTTGCCTGCCAAACACATCCTAACATTTTTTTTCAGAAATATGAAAAAAAGCAAAAAATGTTACCCCATTCTAATCGCACACATTTGAAAAGTCAATTCTATGGATCAATTAACACAAGCAATTTACAATGAGATAAAGATAACAAACTTAATCAAAATTTCGAAAGGAAGCACTGCAATTATTACTGCTCATTATTAAAAGTATGCTGACTCAGCCACAGAACTCTAGATATTAAATATGTATTGATTTATTGATAAGTGGGATAAGTATCCAGCTCAAGTAGTAATTCATCAGATAAACAAGAATGAAATGCACCGAGTGGTAGCTCACACTTAAAAAAGAGTTTCTTACATGAACTTGCCGGATAACAAATTTATTAATTTGTATCAAGGGTTGTAGAGTCTTCGCATCCACTCACACACTTAATTATTTTATTTCTTTCTTTCCTTTGTTTGTTTATGCTAAAAGTGCAGCTTATAGGGCAGATAATACATGCTCTTATGCACTTGTAATACCTACTTATTAAGGCTAAGTGATTTATCCCCTTGACAAGACATCAATACATTTATCAAGAGCTCACAACTCTTTTGTATTTAGAGTGTGCACCCAAAAATACTTAACAAAAGTATTACCTAAGCATCTTCTTGAAGCTAAGTAACCTTTAGAGTGGTCTAATCTATGAGAGGACATATCTAAACACAAGTTAAATTGTCTAAACTAGTGAAATGACTGCTGGCTGGGCATTACTTGCATTTTGATTTCGTTGTGATTATTAAATTAGCTGCACAAGTGCTTATCCAGCTCTTTCCATCAACTGAAACGAAACGAATCTCGGATTAGAGCAAATAGAATTACTTAAAAGGCAAATGGAATTTTAATATCCAGGGTTTCTTAATTAGCATTCAACTCACGCAGTAGCTGAGGTACTCGTAAATGTGCATTTCGTTTGAACAATTCAAGCAATACTTAGAACTTGCCCTGAATTTTGTTTAATAATAATCTTATTACCTGAACAATTCTCACAGCATTGGGTACTGCATAGATAAATCCAAGGCTGTCATTTATTGATGATAGACAAGTCAGAAGGTATTGGGTAGTTTGCTCCACAGGAACTTGCATATTTACTGATAGATTTTTCAGATACGGAGCATTACTTTGTAGAATTACCC
>Ga0302271_10003979_pt1 | contig 12057 bp, 10 predicted proteins | sample III_Bog_N1_1_FD_198767 | JGI IMG/M metagenome (GOLD analysis project Ga0302271, IMG submission 198767) | Peat permafrost microbial communities from Stordalen Mire near Abisko, Sweden - III_Bog_N1_1 | ecosystem: Environmental > Terrestrial > Soil > Wetlands > Peat | place: Sweden: Abisko... | reverse complement strand
ACGATTATTTCAGAGATTCAATTTCTCATTCGGGGATAAATACAATGATTCCCTGTGACTTTTAGTCAAACCACCAACCCATACTCTTCTGCCCGTTTTCTGTTTATTAGTTTTCCGTTTCTTATTCCGCAGTAGTCGAGGTACGATGAAAATTCCCAATCTTCAGCATTTTTCACTAGTCCGGCCTTTACCGGATTTTGGTGGATATAGTTGAAACACACCTGCGGATACTCTTTCTCCGGAATCCGAACATTGAGTTGACTACCAAAACCTGTATTAAAAAATGCCGGCGTAATACCTTGAGGGGTCGTTAAGCATTCGGCTTTGGTGTGTGCCTTGAATAATGAACCTGTTCTACCCTCCTGCAGATTGATAGCGCGGGTGTAGGAAGTAAGAATAACTCCAATTGCTTTATTCAGATCAATTTCAGTTGTCTTAGTTGTAGTACGACTTTTAGTCGTGCTACAACTAGCTTCACAACCAGCTTCCCCAACCCCGAACACTTCTACCGTATGTACATAAATCATCAGATGAAAATGATTGGGCATCAGACACCATGCCAGTACATCGGCATGAGGAAGAATATGTTGGTTTATTTTTCTGAGAAAGAAAAGATAGTTCTCGCGCATAAAGAATATTTTCTGGCGGTTGTTGCCCTGATTAAATACATGGTATAAATCTCCGGATTCAAAATGCATGTTGTCTGAATTTTAGGATTACTCATACGATGACTTTAATTCATAGGATGAGGAGTAGTTAAACTCATAGGGTGACTTTAAGTCATCCTATGAGTAATTATTGCCTTATTTAGATGACTTTAAGTCATGGGATGAAAAGTACTCATTTGAATGGGAGTGTGACCCTAAGTCGCACTCCCATTAATCAAGTTACTACCGTTCTTCGATAGTTTTACGACCGGCATTACCGTTCCGGTTTGCATTTTTTACAAAGCACTCATTTTCAAAATACCTGTTTCTACATAATCAGTACAGTTTCTAACATACTCCAGGGACCATTCAGCTCCGGATGTTTTGTGTTGTACCAACGGAAATAGATGTACAGGTATTTTGCCGAGTTCTCTGCTCCCAAAGCCAGTGTGAAAATTGCTTTGGTCGACAAATCATACGTGAGTCCCTCTGCTTTAACCGATGCTGGTGGAGTAGTTCCAACGCTGTAAGCAATTTGTACACTGTCGGCATCATCCATTATAGCAGCCCGCTGACCGGTCACACTATAACATTTAATGGTAACCGACCCACCTCCTATAGCTTGTATGATAGCCGATACCAATTCAGTGATAGGGGTGTTGGAAACCGAACGGGTGCTTTTTTGTAGTACACCTTTTTTAATGTTGAAAGTTTCCATGTCCACTATCGTTACATTGGGTGAGGCCGAAATACGATCGAGGATATGACTCGTGTGGTCAAAATCAATACATTGAATAACAATGTCCCACAGTTGATCTTTTACTGCAGTGGTGCGACTGTTCTTTTTGTCGCTGTACTTTACGTACAATGGAGTCCATGCAGTAAGGAATCCTTCCCATTTGGTCAACTCGGCAGGTAATATACCCAGTCGATCAGCATTGGTTGGGAGTCCTTCTTTTAAATAAGCAGTAGTATTGCCGATAAACGGATTAAATTTTTCAATACTCCTTGGAATTCTTGATCCATCTGCCATAACATTTCGTTTTAAAGTTAAACAATAATTTCTTATCTCAATTTTTTTGTACCGTTTTGCATCCGGCATTGTGTAGTCAGATTTGCATTTTCGATAAGCAAAGGTATATTTTATTTTCGGGTTTTATTTATCCAATTATCTGAAATGTAGTGTATTGGTATATTCAACTAGATTCTGTGTTATCCAACTAAGTAAGGAATTTCCGACGGGATCTTTTTTGGGGTTCAAGGGTCGTCTTTTATAGAGAAAAACGAATTTCCGGTTTTTTATGTGGAGGTTTCGTACAGGTTTTTTCAGGAGGAACAGATCGGTTCGGGGGTGAACGGGCCGGTTGTTTTTTTAGGGTGGATGCTCCGTTGTAAAAATCAGAGTGTGATCAATACTTCTTTGATGCACTCAACGTACTGGCGTGATACTGTTATTTTGTGTGGGCAGTTTTTCAGAGAAATATTCATTCCGTTCGAATTGCCTTTCCAGTCTTTTATATAATATACATTGACCAAAAAGGACTGGTGCGTTTGTACAATATGCCGATGATCTGTCAATTTCAACAAAAGATCTTTTATAGAGCCCACGCATTTTAGCTGTTTGTATTCACCCTCTTTTTCTACGTAAATGTGCAGATAATTTCCCGACTTTGTAGCGTAAATAAGTTTGTTCAGTTCGAAGTGTAGATTACTATATTTAAGCCTGATTTCTTCAGCCAGTGGGGTAGGGGGTTGTAGACTGATTTGATTCATCTCATCTTCCAATCCTTGTCTGATTTGTTTTTCCTGTTTTATTATAGTAATAGAGAACAGTAATAAAATCGGAAGAATTCCGGCTTCAAGCGTATAAAGTTCTATTCGGAAAAAAGAACCTACCGATGCATGAAAATAGGGTAATGCCAACAAGGCAAACAGCCAGTTAGCCAATCCGGCTGTAAAGAAAAAAATAAGCAGTGTGATTAGTTCCTTGCGTTGAGTCCAGCTATTCTTTGCAAAATAATGCGAAAAAATACGTGGCAACAGTTCAAAGATAAATCCATATACCAAAACCGGGACTATGCCAAAGCCTGAAATAATAATCCACTTATGAGGACTGTGCCAGGTATAAAGTCCATAAGGCTGTTGATGATTAACGATGCAGGCAATATAGAGTGCTATGACTGCTAAATACAGCCAACCGTATTTCTCGGTGAATAATCGTGGATGCTCCCGATCGAGATGTTCTCTTATTTTAGTAGGGTTTACCATGCCCGATAAGAAAATGGATGCAAATAAATAATGTGATAAGTAAGTAGTATAAAGTTTTCCGATGGTTGCGTTTACGTAGTCCGACAGCGCAGACTTTTCACTTTTTCTTCCTTTCAACTTTGGTCACAGTGCCCGATTTTCTTCGTTCGGTACGTACTGTTACTCCAACAGTGTGAACTGACGGTTGAATAGTACGTACTGTTACTCGAACAGTATACACTGACGGTTGAACAGTGCGTACTGTTACTCGAACAGTACACACTGACGGTTGAACAGTGCGCACTGTCACTCGAACAGTATACACTATTACTCCAATAGTGCGCACTGTCACTCGAATAGTACGTACTGTTACTCCAATAGTATGCACTGTTACTTCAACAGTACGCACCGAACGAACTAAAGTGTTTACCGATCCAACTACGGTATGCCTCGTTAATTAGTAGCTAAAGTAAAGAACTCCAACGATAAACATCGACGCTACAAATATAAATAATATTTTTAAAATGACAATTAACTCTGTCGATTTTTTTTCAATGCAAGCGTAATACCGATCGGATGATCTGGAGTCATCTGATCGGTGTGTGGTATTGGATATTGGGGGGCTGGCTTGGAATTGGGTTGTTAATAGAATAGAAAACAAAGAACTGAATTCAACTGACTTTAAATTAATGATACAACTTCACGATATTGTTGTATACATTCTTTATTTCGGTTCTGAATGATTCAGGTGAGATTACTTCTATATCTTCTCCCATTGATAGTAATTCTTGCCTGAAGTCGAACGTGGGCTTAATAAAATATTCGAAAATGGAATAACTCGCTTTCGTTTCTATTTCTTTCTGGGAGTGATGTAAGGCTAATGCTCTTACATATTTAGCCTGACGGGAAAAAACTTTAATTCTAATGAGTTGAGGAGCAATATCTACATCATGTATAATACCATAACAATCTTCAAAGTATTTTTGGGGATTAAAATCGGTTGGCATTTTAAATGTACGACTACTGAGTACAAGACTTTCTACACGGTCTAATGCATAAATTCGAAGTTTGTCGCTTTTCGCAATAACATACCAACGTTGCTTTTTATCTATGCTTCAATTTTTGAATAAATGGAATTTACGAATTTTCTTTTATCAATGCTTCCTGAAAATACATCTGAATTTTCAGGGAAAATACATTCTAAACATTTATTGCCTTCTTTTAGGTTGTTACATGATTCATTTTTATTTTTACAGAAGGAAAGTGAATGAACAATATTGGGAAATTCAGCTAAGTTAGTGAAAGATTGGAATAGCCAACGGTCAATATTGCCTTTCCCTAATTCTTTTTCAAGTTGAGTTTTCGAAAAAGCTAATGGTTTTTTTTCTTGATAAATTGTTTTTGAATCTTCTTGGGTAAGAATAGGAATAAATATTGCCCCAATATGAGAATTTATTTCAGAGATTACGTGAGACCATTGAGACTCTTCATCTCTTCCTGCAATAATTATTGCTTTAGATTCTTTTTTGTCCTTTAGAAATTCTGTTGCTTCAAAAACTGAAGCTGACCATGTAAACAGAGGACTTATATATTTTAACGTGGTTCTTTCATTGATTTCAGATTGTGTTTTATCATCATATGTGCCATCCTTTGAATTAAAATGAGATAATTGATTTATTTTCAGTGTAGAACTGATTTTTACGAAATTAGCAAGTATTTCACTCCCATTTTCTGAATCGTGAGTAAAATAACTATTTAGAAAACTTATTGAATAGTTGATAATTCCTTTTTTGTGGAAACAGGCTTCTAATTTATCCTTAAATTCAACTTCTATTTTATTTGGTGTTGTTTCTGATTGTCCACAATTTGCAATAATGATTTTTGTTTTCCAGCCTAAGAGAGATAGAACTCTTATAACTTCCATTTGAGAATAGTGGATTAAATTCACATGTGGTCTTGGAACTACAGGCCATATTATTATTGATTCGTTTGATAAATCTGATACATTCAAACTGTAAGGTTCAAATCCGCTTTTTTCTAGTATATCAAAGACTGTTTCATTGTTTATGTTATATAGGTTGCTTTTTTTTACTTTTTCAAAAGGATTGTCTCCAATTGGTGCTGCTTCAACATATGGCTTATTGTATATCTTATGTACTAATTCTTCGAACTTTTCATTAAATTCAGAATCTTTGCTCATGTTGATGGCGTAATGATCTTTAAATTGAAATGGTAATACATCTTTAAAGCTATCGCAATCATCTCTTTTTACGAAAATTAAATTGTTTGATTTGTTTTCATCTCTTGCAATTATTGTCGTCAGTCTCTTCTCGAAATTCACACCTCCATTTTCATTGTCTGCTTTTTCTGCATATACTCTAGTGACAATAATTACAATCTTGTCACTATCCCTAAATCCTGCAGTCATAATCTCGTCTAAGTCACTTGTTGATTGCAATGCAAACTTGTCAATGACAGCCTCTACGCCCGCTTCTGATCTTAGTTTATTCGCGAGCTCTTTTACCCAAGCCTCATGAGCTAGATTATCGTAACTGTAACTGATAAAGACTTTTGGTATTCCGTCTTTTCCTTTGAAAATTGATGTCATTTTATGCGTAGTATTATATTTTACCTAGATATCTTTCATAGTGTCTACCTAAATCCACTTCTTTAAATAGAGAGTCTGTCTCTATAATTGTTTTACGGTTAATGTGAATCAGTTCTGTAGCAAACTGTCCATCAGGTAAGACTAAGATGACAGAGTTTTTTTCTGTTTCACCAGAAGGGATAATCTGAATTGAAAAGTTGGATTTTGATATGAGTTTACCTAAATATTTATTTATTTTTATTTTAATATCTTGCTGTTGTTTTTTTAGTGAATCTTTATTCCCAAAATTCATTACCTCATTAAAAGAATCTTGTTTTTCGCTATCATTAGGTTTGATTACATACAGGATTCTCCATCCATTTACGCCTAACGATGGTAATTTATAAAATAAGTCATCTAAACTACTTTTATTTGTATTCGTTATTACTGAATGAATCAAAACAGGAATATTAAGTTTTCGATAATTGATAATGTTGTTAATTATAATTGACAGCGAAATTTTGTTGAGCTTTTTGTCTCTTGTAGGCCTGATTCTACTGTTTGTTTCTCCTTGTAATGAATCTAAAGAAACTCGAACAACAACTTTATATTTGACGAAAAGCTTAATTAGATCATTGTCCCATATCAATCCATTAGTATCAATAATAATTCCAACTTTATCTCCAAGTATTTGAAGAGCTTCAATCAGTTTTTCTTTTTCCATTAGTGGCTCTCCTCCAGAAATTACAACAGCTAATGGATTTAAATTCAAAATATTTGATGCAGTGTCATTAATGTTATGTGCTTCAAAGCTTTTATCAATAACATCTCCTGCATAACAATACGAGCAATTACAATTACACTTGTTCGAGATTAACCAGTTAATAACTATTGGTACATGTGGTATTGCATTCGATTCCAGAAATACCTCATTAGAGGGTAGGTAATGACTAATATTAAATTTTTGTGCTGTTTCATTTATACAGCCTATATTTAAATGATTTTCAATTTCATCGGGTATGCTAGTCTTAATATTATTGCAGTAATCAATAGTGCACTTGACATAATTTTTATTAATGGCAAAGAACAGTCCTGAAAATGGTGAAAAAACAATCGCACCAAAATTTTCATGAAGCTGGATAAATATCCCTTTCTTGGTTTTAATTACTTTTTCCATACTTTTAATATGTGCCTAGTGTGTCGTGAGTTTATTCGTTTTGCAGATTTTCCAATGTTGCCGTAATGACTGATTTGTTTTTCATCATAATTTTCAGTTTCAAATCCGATACTTGAGAATATGTCGCAAATAGATTTTCCGACAGGCACAGAAATGTCACGTGTTATATTATCATTGACAACAATATATCCAATAGCTTTGTCGGTTAACATTGTGTTTAGTTTCTTATATGCTTCTTGCATATCATAAAAATATAAAGAAAAATAAGGATGATAATACACTTCCACATCATATCGAGACTTCTTTGCTAACTTTTTAGATTTTTCCAGTAATTCATTAAGGAATTTCTTTGCTGTTTCAGATTCAATCAGACCATATTTTTTTCCACTAACATTATTAGAGCCAATCATCTGATTGAAATCTGTTTTGTTTAGATTAAATAAATTGTCAAGTATCCAATTTTCCATTTTGAATAATTTTGAATAGTCTCGATAATTGGGGTAAGGAGGAGAAGTTACAAAAAAATCAAATTTGTTATCTTCAGGTTCAAATTCAAATATATTGCTTTGTTTGTTGATGTGTTCTAATTCATTCTCTTCTGTTTTGGATAATAATTCTTTTAAACCAACTAGATATTCTTCAAAGTCAATTTCCCAACCAATAAAGGAGCAGAATCCACCTTGCTTAAAGTGAGTAATATTTGTAACACTTCTTTGATAATTTGCAAATCTAGAAACAAATGGTAGAATGATTGAAATTGTTGTTTCTTTTTCGTTTACGAGATTAAGTATAAACTCATAAAGATTTTTTATATGATTTATAGCTATAGTTGAAAATAAATCATCTGTAATTGAAAAATTCTCTGCTATTTTGGGAACTTGATTCGAGTGAAATTGTATCTTATCGATAAAACCAAGAATTTTTCCTTTGTTTCCAGGGTTCATTAGAATTTGCCAATAAAAAGCAGGTGGATTTAATTCTATATTGAATGTTCGATAGCCTTGTTTTCCGAAGTACAACATACCACCACCATATCCACTCATAGGGTCTAATATCCATTCACCAGGCTTTATGTGTTTTATTATATCATCATAAATCAATCCGGTCTCATCATCACGAAAAGAAGCAAATGCTCTATTACGTAATAATAAGCCTTTGTATACACGACTGATATTCTCAAATTTACCCATTAATATTTTCTTTCTTTTTGATATAGCAAAAATAACATTTTAATTTGATAAATATTGCTAACCTGTAGTAGTTTTAAAATTCTCATTATTATGAATAAGTTCAATAAGGCTTTAAGTCTTTTTTTTATATTCATCATATGAGTTCATTTTGATATATGAGTTTATATCATATAGGGAATACTACTTGAAGTTTAGTTCTTGATTTGCAATTGTTTTTTGTTTTTTTACACCTCCCTCTTGCCTGTTCTAAAGTAAAATACAATATTTTCATCTCTGTATTTGTGCACTTTATTCAAAAAATAATCATATTTGCGCGTGTAAGTAAAGCATAAGCATAGTTTTACGTATTATTAAGGTTAATAGTAAGGTTGCAGATCTGTTCGTGAGAACAGATCTGCTTTTATTTTGTGTCTTCTACTGATAGGATGACTTAAAGTCATTCTATCAGTATGCGTTTTATCCTATTGTGTTGTTTTAGGGCGAGTGCTAGCTGGTGTTACACTACGAACACGATAGGAGCTTCTGCCCTCACTTGATAACTTAAGAGCTTAATAATGTTATTTTTATACCTACAAATACTTTTTATTCGAAAAATCACTATATTTGTACGTGAATTTTTCATAAGCTTTTTTAAAGTTTAGATTTAAGGTTATTCTGGCAGATCGGTTCGTGAGAACAGGTCTGCTTTTTTCTTGTATCGGTTACTGATCGGATGACTTGGAGTCATCTGACCGGTAAGAATTGTTTTAGTATTGAGCATGCAATTTTTAGCACTGATCTCAATGAATTCTTCCTGAAATAAGCAAGTCAACCTTCCTGATTTTGTCTATCTGATGAAAATAACTAATTTTGAAACAAAAATAGTCTATGATTATAAGTTCGTATATATGGTTTGTGCTCTTGCTTATTGCTATCTTTATGTTGTTAGCAGTTGCGGGGCTGGCTGTGTATTTGTTCTTGCGGTTACAAAAGTCGGAAAAACGACAGCAGGAAGCGGAGTTACGTTTCCATGAACTGAAAGACCGGGTGAGCCCTATGCAGTTGGAAGTGCTGGAAGCCCGGCTGAATCCGCATCTGTTTAAGAATATACTGAACTCTATCCAGTCGCATGCCTATCAGACTTATTTTGCCATCGATAAACTGGCCAATGTGCTGGATTATATATTATACGAAAGTCGCAGGGAATTTGTTACTCCCAAAGAGGAGATAGACTTTGCGTTAAACCTGATAGAGATTAATAAAATAAAGGTGAGTCCGCTGTTTGACCTGAAGGTAAAAACGCGGATAAATGATACAGAACCTTTGTATGAACAAAAATTGTTGGCCCCACTTATCTCCATCGACTTGATAGAGAATGCCTTCAAACATGCCGATATTCAAAGCCCTGATGCTTTTATTGCCATCACACTGGAGTTTAAGGACAATCAGTTTATGCTTACCGTGGCCAATAAGATTTCAGCTAAAGCTCCGATGAAGAAGGAAAAAGGCGGCATAGGACTGAAAACTTTGGAACAACGGTTGAAAATTATCTATGAGGATAACTTTAAGCTGGATAGCTATACGGAAGAAAATGTATTTGTAACACGTCTAACCATAAATCTCTTTGAATACAAAGTTAAAGTGCTTGCTGCTCGATGATGAATTGCCAGGGCTGACCTATTTGAAAATGCTCTGCGAACAAATTCCGGAATTGGAAGTGGTAAAAGCTTTTGATCGCCCTGATGTGTTTCTAGCCGAGTCGGCCGGTCTGGAGTTTGACTTGTGCCTGCTTGATATTGAAATGCCTCAGATGAATGGCATTGAACTGGCTCACTTGCTACGGGGCAAACCGGTGATATTTATTACAGCTCACAAGGAGTATGCGGCCGAGGCTTTCGACCTGGACGCTGTGGACTTTGTGCGGAAGCCGATTCAGCTGGAGAGACTCCAAAAGGCGGTACAAAAAGCCATCAAACAGATCGGCGATAGTCGGCATAGCAAAAATTTTGTGCAACTTAATACCGATAAGGGTAAGTTCTTATTACATTTCGACCGTTTGTGTTATCTACGTGCATCGGCTATTGATAGTCGGGATAAAGATGCATTGCTTAGAGACGGTACCCGTATTTGTTTAAAGAATATCTCTTTTGAAAAACTACAAACGCTACTTCCTGCACATCGGTTTTGCCGCATCAACAAGCAGGAGATAATAGCTCTTGATATTGTCAGTCATTTTTCTTCCGACCAGATAACTTCCAACATCCTTAATGAACAAAACACCCCACTTATGTTTTATCTGAGTGAGGTGTATCGTAATGCCTTCCTCGAAAAGGTGAAAATCTGATTCGTTACAAATTTTTCCGGTTTTGCTACATAATAGTTTCGGACTATTCGTCTGCATGTTTTTTCCTGATACCTTTGTCCCCTTAAAGGATGATTACGTTGTTTATTCCTGTTAGTTGAGGCCAGATGAGTCCCATGTATAAACACTATGAATAAGCTTGTTTCTGTCCGGCTTGAGCGGTCATTGTGGTTTTTGCCATTTATAGCGAGTAGGTTGTTTCAGAAATAATGCTGGAAGGTTGCGAAACCCAGTTTAGTGAAATAAAAAATCAAATACAATGAAATATGATGAAGAGATTTAGAAATGTATTCTTTTATGTGCTGATTATAGGGAGTTTTTCGGCTCTGATATACTGGATTGACCTGATGGGGTCCAGTCAGGAAATAAGCTCTAAAATAGTTTTGCCCAATACCGGTAACTCACATTGGGTGGAGTTTATGCATTCGTTGCTGCAAAACATCGGACATCCGTTGGCTATCTTGTTGGCACAGATAGTAACCATCATATTGGTTGCACGACTGTTTGGGTGGTTCTGTAAAAAAATCGGACAGCCGAGTGTAATAGGTGAAATCCTGGCTGGTATTGTACTGGGGCCTTCGCTTATTGGCATGTATTTCCCGGAATTTTCAGCGGCTCTTTTCCCTGCTCAGTCCTTAGGAAATCTGAATATTTTGAGTCAGATAGGACTTATCTTATTTATGTTTATAGTGGGTATGGAGATAGATATCAACGTCCTGAAAAATAAAGCACACGATGCGGTGGTGATTAGCCATGCCAGTATCATTCTTCCCTTTTCGCTGGGGATGGGGCTGGCCTACTTTATCTATGGAACTTTTGCACCGGAAGGAGTAAGGTTTACTTCTTTTGGGCTGTTTGTCGGAATAGCCATGAGTATCACGGCTTTTCCGGTGCTGGCGCGCATTGTGCAAGAGCGGGGAATTCATAAAACCCGACTGGGAACGGTAGTCATAACCTGTGCGGCTGCCGACGATATTACGGGTTGGAGCATTCTGGCGGCTGTTATTGCCATTGCCAAGGCGGGTTCGTTTGTTAGTTCGCTGTACACCATTTTGCTGGCGCTGGCTTATGTGTTTCTGATGATTAAGATTGTTCGTCCGTTTCTGAAGCGGGTGGGTGACCTGCATACATCAAGTGCCAACCTGAGTAAATCTATTGTTGCCATCTTTTTAGTAACACTTATTCTGTCGGCCTGGGCTACTGAGATTATTGGTATTCACGCTTTGTTTGGCGCTTTTATGGCGGGTGCCATTATGCCTGCCAATCAGAAGTTCCGGAATCTTTTTATTGAGAAAATTGAAGATGTGGCTCTGGTTCTGTTGCTCCCGCTGTTTTTTGTATTTACAGGTTTGCGTACCGAAATAGGTTTGCTGAACGATGTTTACCTTTGGAAAGTGACAGGTCTGATCATTCTGGTGGCTATCACCGGAAAATTTATAGGTAGTGCTATGGCTGCAAAGTTTGTACGTCAGAGCTGGAAAGACAGTCTGACTATAGGTGCTTTGATGAATACGCGGGGCTTGATGGAACTCGTGGTGCTGAATATAGGGTATGACTTAGGTATATTAACTCCTAAGGTTTTTGCTATGATGGTGATCATGGCTTTGGTAACTACCTTTATGACAGGGCCTACTCTGAATCTGATCAACTGGGCATTTAAATCAAAAGCTGACGATAAAGCTGATGAAATAAGCCGGATCCGTAAGTTTAAAATTCTGGTTTCATTTGGCGAACCGGAGACCGGAAAGTCATTGGTGCGATTGGCTAACTGTTTGATAAAGGAAACAACGGGTGATGCGGGCATTACGGCTATGCATTTGTTCCCGAGTGCTAAGCTGCATCAGTTTAATCTGGAAACATACGAGAAT
>Ga0302271_10003978_pt1 | contig 12058 bp, 8 predicted proteins | sample III_Bog_N1_1_FD_198767 | JGI IMG/M metagenome (GOLD analysis project Ga0302271, IMG submission 198767) | Peat permafrost microbial communities from Stordalen Mire near Abisko, Sweden - III_Bog_N1_1 | ecosystem: Environmental > Terrestrial > Soil > Wetlands > Peat | place: Sweden: Abisko... | reverse complement strand
CCTTATTCTCAACACCCCTGGTTGAAAAGCCAACAAATTGCCTAATAAACTTAAACACTGCAAGTTTTTATAACTCCCTATTCCATCTGCCTTATGCTCACAAAAAGAATAACGTTTTCACTAAATCTTATAAGATAAAAGATAAAAGAATTTAAAAAGAAAGAATCGAATTATTATGAAAAGAAAGAGAATATGAATTATTGTAAAAAAAGTAAAGAAAGATTAATTAAATGAATAAGAAAGATAATAAAAAGAAGAAGAAGATTAAGAATTTAAAAATTTGAAAAAAATTCAAAAAATTAAAAAGAAAAGAAAAAAAAAGAAGAACTACAAATAATAATAATACTTCAACTTAAATCAAAGAATATATGCATAAAAAAGAAGCAAACAGCATAACATTAAACCTGTTTGAAGGGTTAAGTTAGTTGGATAGGTTATCTACTGCACAAATTGTGAACTGATGAGAGAGGTTCAGTATAATTAAGAATTCAATAGAAAACTGCAAACAGAAAAAAAGGGAAAGGATAGAAATGTTTGAGTTAATTGTGTATATGGAAGTCTCATTTGATACGGTTTGTTATGATTCAAAGCCATAATTTGGGCGATTTTTAAGAGTAAGAATATGCAATTAATACTTTTGCGAATTTGTTTATTTTGAGTTTCTCTTTGAGGAAACTGAAGCTTTCAACTAGGGGGGAATGCTGTTTAAAGAAATGATTATGATTGAAGCTAGTTTTGACTGTTGTGAGGGTAACCTTGTAAATATTGCCATTCAAGAAGGATGAGAGATTAATGAATATTTTTTTGTGGGAATTTGTAAAAGTTATTAGAAAAATAATCTCAAAGAAAGAAATTGAAAATATTTATTAATTCTTTGATCATAAAAGGCGTTAAATTTAAGGTAAATCAACAAATAATTGAGAAAAAGACAAAGAAGAAGATTAAGCACAGTCAGATGCAAGAACCATACTAGAATAAGCGGAATAATGATTATGATTTCTGCAAATTTTTACTCAAAAAATAACCATCGCCTGTCTTGGAAAGAACACCAAAGAAAATAAGACAGAACTAACTTCTAAATCAGCAAGAAAAATTGTAATCATCACCCTAGCAAGATGGAGGCAATAATGCTGATAAGATATTACAAGAGATTCAGAGAAGCATCGGAATGAATAGCAGAAACTACAGTAGATAAAGAGGCTGCTCAGTTTCGATATGCCCAAAAAGAGAAGATGGATAATAATAATCAATAAATATGATCTCCAAAAACGAAAGCATGTCCATAGGTAAAGATTCAACTAGCAGACGAGACACAGGGAGCGATAAATACAGATGGGGAGGGGGAGCCATCAAGCCAAAATAAATCTTGAACATCGATAAACTAGCGAAAGAAGCTCGAATACGTAGATTACTTAGTGATTTGAGAGATTCCTGGTTTAAAAATGGGAAGTTATCTGTAAAATAAGCGAGGATTTCATTTCTCATTGCGACGCTGCTCACTTAGTAGATTTTTTCATTGTTTTTTGGATTACCAATATTCGACAAATAACTTTGGTTTTCTCTTTGTGTTTTCTTAACAGAACCGAGGAAGACTACTAGCCTTGTACAGTTGAAGTCATTCCGATGCTCGATGATTGGAAAATGTTTCTCAGCACGATTTACCATCTCTTGTTCTGCACAGATTCTACAATCATCTCACTTCTGGAATCTGACAAAAAACAAGATTCAGATGAAAAACAGATTTTCAACAGAATACAACAAGTAAAGGACAATATAAATCTTCCAAGTCAAAAAAGCAATGGAGATCCTTCATTCAGCAGTAAGTTTGACGATTAAGGGCTACAATAAGAGATCCACAGTCGAACAGCATCCAAGAATCTAATAATATCTTCTTAGCCTACTAAACTCAGTCCATTAGTCTTTAATGAACACAGTAAATTTCTGGAACCTTTAAAATCAAGGTATTTAACGCCTGGAAAGAGAATTCCATCGAGCAACACTCCGATTCAAGGAGATATCATCCGTGTTGGATTCATGAGTGAGCCAAAGCAAGAAACTGAGACTTTCCCTATGAGACAACACACGCAGCTGGGTAGGTATGCTCAGGGAATATTTGATGTTTTTTTAATAATTTTTTGCTTTGTTTTTGTTCATGCAAATCAGGTAGCACTGTAGCAATAGCTTCCATCGCAAAGAGTCAGTCCCAACAGTAACAGTAATCAGATACTTCGATTAACAGTGAGCTTGTCTAAATCCTATCAGCGAGGTTGAGAAAATCCTAAACATCGCATGAAGAAATCAAATCACAACATAACGAAGCTCAATAATAGCTCAAATAGGTTCAAGAGAGATCGAACAAGCTCAAGAAAACCTTGGATTTGGTTGGATTAGAGAGGGATACACTCATTTCGTAGCTTATGATGAGCAAAAGTCATAGGAAAAATGCCAAAGATATCTGTTTTTCGTAGCAATCTACTCAGCACAAAGGAGTCAGCAGTGAATAATTAAATGTACTTGCGGGGTCTAATAAGGATTTCAGCAGTGAGAAACTCTCAAACACGTTTAACAAGCGGTAGTTTCATTAGGCTGAAGGGAGTAGTCTAAAAAAGAAGAAAAGATGTATTGAATCAGGGTTTTAATCATAACGATCATCTGTTAATAATGAGGAATAGTATGATTCGTAAGGCTAAGAATTCTCCTAAGTTAAGGGAAATGATTGTTCTAAAGGGGGGAACAGGTATAAGAAGGAGTGTGAAGGTGAAAATGATGATGATCAATATGAGTGCTTGAAAGAATAGCTGAACACAACTGAGGACTTGAATGGATAAGACTATGAAGAGGAGGAAGGAGGGAGAGACATTGAGAAAGAGGAGTAGTTAACGAAGAAACCATAATAGTAAGGAAGTGGTAGAAATAGAAGAAAATAACTTAAGATCAAAACGATGAACAATAGAAACAATAATAATATCAATATCAACAATAGCAACAGCGGCCATCAATACTGTTACACTGATACTTCACAACCAACTAGTATCTAAGTTAATCACAGCATACAAAGTAACAATAATAACAACAAGAGTCAGCATCAACAGGATAAAGGTGATTATCTTGCTGGGGAGAATTACCCCGATAATGACAGAAATACAAACAAATAATCTTCGTAAGTTCAAGCGGAAGCTAACAAATATCCTAGCAAGAACAATAACAGAACGCATTCGCTAGATGATGCTGCAGCGAGAGATAAGTTTCTTTAGTTTATCAAGATTACGAATAAACAATGAAAAAGAATGCAAAAAGGAAAGATTGTGTTGTTGTTTTAAAAAATATGTATTTTATGTTAAGAGTTTGTTTTTTGTCGTTTGTTGATGGAAAGAGCTGAGTTAACAAAATGAGTGATGGAAATTGATAATGATTATATAACTATTAAATGGAGAGAAAGGAGAGTCTGATAGATAGAGGGAGTGCAAAATTGTTGATGAAATATAAACTGAGAATTTTGAGGGAGAAAAGAAAGATTATGAAAAGAAAAAAAAAGATTGTTTAAAAATATGAATATAAGTGTGTTTGGTTGGCTAGAATCGGTCAATCTCTCAGTAGGAGTTGTAATTGTTGTTGAGATAATAACTGAGAAGATCAAAGCAAGCATCAGCATCTTGCAATTCCAAATGGAATACATTGTTATTTCGTAGTAGTAACGTCAACCGATTATCGGATAATTTCCTGAATTTACGGATATCCCTTAAGGAAAACTAATCAATGATGTCTTTAGTTGAAGAATCTAAGAATAGCATTTCGAAAGGCTTAAGTGCGAGAATCCCCGTGATGAGACTGCTTAAAGAAGAATAATAAATGACTTGGAATTGATGGGAAAGAAATAGGAAACATCGTTTTCGTAAAGTTGTTAGGAAAAGAGAACGCGCGATTGATCCTGTTGTGCAGATGGCAAGGAGGTTTTTGGTTTCTTTTAAGAGTTGGATTTGCCAAGATGGTTGATGATTGATGTTAGATACTGTTTCAGATGGGAAGTAGTCTTGGAATTTTATTTAATGGCTGCTGGAGGCTAAGAGCTGTTCAAACTTTGCGTAAAGAAGGCTGGAGATATTTTAGGTATTTGATTTGGAAAGAATATCTTGGGGATTGGAGTTCTAGAAGGACTCTGCTGATGATGGAGGGGATTCTTAAAGCGAATGTTGATTTCGCTTTCCTTGTTGATGCGACTACTGCAGCTACTGTTACTCAAACTCTAAAGTATTGGAGAAAACAGCATGGAAATCGCTGATAAATTTGAGTGCAGACAATCGTATCATTGTGGATTTGGAATTATGCAATGCAAAGTTATCTGCTAAATAGTCTCTGACGGACTAAGCATAATAAGCTGAGATCGCATCGATATCATGCCGATGAAACTCAAAGAATCCACTCAAACGAAGAATCAGCTAGTTCTATTGCTTGCCTTCATCACCTCCACTCATCAAAGTATCCTAGTTTGCATGCTCATTTGTTAATTTTTTCTTCTTCAAAGCGAGTAATTCTGCTTCGTTCTCCCAGCTGCAGAATATGTCCATGATCTTTTCATCTAACCCTAGCACAGTCTCCTCAGAATCACTGCCAGAAAGTCCTCTCCTTTCGAGTAAACAATACATACTCCGCTTAGATTCTATGTTCAACTCATCTAATACAATGTTCAAGATATTGCTAACATCACTGTAACTCTCAGCATTTACGCAGATCGTCCTGCCTACGTAGACTTCAATGCTGACATTCACGCACATGCATTAGCTGTATGCCTCGACTTCTCGAGAACTCAAGGTGTACACTCTAAAACATGAAGAGAAAGCAAAACAAAAAAAGCTTTAGATTAGAAAAAGTTTAGTGAAAGTTTGGGAATAATTCTTGGAATTTAACTCAAAACTCGAAAAAAAACGCTTCTACCTTTATGTCTAGAAGGTCTTCCGTAGTCTTGTGAATATGAATTTCGATAATTGTTTGATTTGGGTGTTGTGAAGGTCTTGGGTAAACACTGAAAAAAAGAAATTTAATAATGGGTAGACAATTCGAGAACTTGCGGAAATGCAACTAGCAACCACCGCCATGAGCTGATAGAACTTCACAGCGATTTCAGTGGAAGGGCAGTTCTGCATTTGATTAGTGATCTGCAAGAGCACTTCGTCTGATAAGGTTTAGTCTTGTTCAAAGATGAGTTTGATTAGATTCATTGCTTGGGTTGTTTTATCCGATTTCGAAGGAAGAATCCCTGCATATTTCAGAATTGTTGTGGAGGCTTTCAGGGCTAGTGGAGTTAATTGTGGAGACAGAATCGACAATGGTTTGCTCAGCTAAACTGAAGAATAACAAGAAATCTGCTCGAAAGAGATGAGTTTCCCCCATTTCGTTCGTTTCTTGTAGAATTCTTTGCAGAATGTGATGTAGTCATTGGATTTGATTCTCTCGAGTAAAGAGCTATTGATTCTAGTCTCATCGAATGAAGCATCAGGGGAAAGTGTGGTATCGGTTAAATGGGTTTAATCTTCTACATTTCCTGGCATGCTATTCAAATTTACAAAAAAGATTAAGAGCTTTTTTCCAATCATATTCTTTGGAATTTCTTTTCTTTTCATTTTTTGTTTACTTTAGATTCAGGTAGTTTTCATAGAGTGATGTGGTCTTTTCATCGTCATCTTAATCAATGTTTTTATCTTTCCCTTAAGAATTCATGTCTTCCTTAAGTATAAAATCCTGTGTAGTTTTCCTTGAAGGAGTTGCAGCGGAGATGTCTGAATCCTTCCTTGGCAGCATTTCAGTTGCTCTGAGAAATGGATTTTCTAACGCAGAAAAATTCAATGACATATTCACCGATTCACTTAAGAATGAAGCATCACCAGCAGCTTCATTTTGTCGTCCAGGTGTTGCTGCTATCATCGAGTTATCAAAGTTAGAAGGACAACTAGGAGAATTCTGTCCATTATTTAACTTAGTTATTTTGTTATTTTCTTCTTTATTATCAGTATTTAGCTTAATATTTAGATCAGAAACATCATAAGATTACATTTCAATTGTATTGCCTTCACAATGGTTTTTACAGTTTGCAGACATAGACTCTTTTCCTCCACTAGTTAGATCCAATTTATGGATTTCCTGTGCCTTTGATACTGTTCTATTTTTCATTTCTTTCAGAGGCATACTATCGAATTTCTTCATTGTTTCTTTCAATATCTACCTTTTCACATCATTATTCTTCTAATTAACTATTTCAACCATTCTAACCAATATTTTCCTCTTTTCTGTGATTCTTTCGTTCCATTCTCTCCAATAATGCATTCCTATTAATCTGCATCTCTTCAAAGTAAATTACCGTATTTTGAGAACTCCAGCTTTAAGATTCATAAATCTATTTCTCATAACTCTCATTTTAATCACAGCTGCAGATCTTCTTATGAATCGACTGACTTTTGTAATAGCTGTCATCCATAGTTTAATTCTATCTCTGAAAGATGAAACTCTTATTAAAGTTTGGATTTTCTTAGCAAATTTGTTTTTCTCAAAATTCCATGTCTTTTGGATTTCTTCAAATAACTCTGAGACATGAGCATTAGCGAAAATCTTGGAATTCCCAAAGAGCAGGCCATTTGGAAGGCTATTATTATTCTCAGATGTTTATAGTAACTCACAGCATATTTCTTGACAAACTGTTGGGAGGTTGTCTTTGAAAGAAAAAGCATTCTAACCTCGATATGTTTTGACCATTGAACTGAATTCATAGAAAAATTCAGAATAGCTACGTCTAAAATGAAATAAAAGAAAAATGTCAAATACAACAACAGCTAAGAATTAGCATATTTTTAGCATAAAAATGGAGATACTTCAGTTAATATCTTATTACCTAAACGGAAACCCTTTTTATCTTGCTTTGATCGCTTCTAGTACTCCCAAATATCTGATTTAAATAAGTACATATCCTTCTAAAAACACCCCACTGGATTTCGTCTCATTCGGCTTGATGCATCTGATGAAATGGCAATCTGAGCTCATTAATTCTTCCATAAGTTGTTTCATTTGCTGTCTGAATTTGGCACTCAAAAACTTATCGCTTTTGGAATTCTTCGCCAAAGAGGAAGAATTACCAAGCTTCTCAGAATCACTTTGAGTATCTTGATGACCTAAAAGAAGAAAAGAATTTTAAAGACTTTTAAGGAGGAAAAATAAATTTTTATTCATAAATTATTAGTTATTTTTGGATGTTTTTGAGGTTTGGTTGCTTTTTTTTTCTTCCTTTTTACAATTAATGATTTCTGGTATGAGCTTGTTTCTTGACGATAGCAGACAATCGAGAATATCTTAGTTGAGTTCTTATTTATTCTTAGCCCTGAACCCATCTGCTGAATATTACACTGATTTTGCTGTATGTTTCAATGCAAATACTTAAGATAAAGTCTTGCTAATCGAAAAATAAGGACTAGTTTTGTGAGTTGTAGAAATCTTATTGAAGAAATTAACATCTGACGAAGATGCTAAAGCCGAAGATTCATCTAGCAAATCAAATATCCCTCGAGGGTATTTATCAAGCAGATCAATCAGCGGTTGGTTGTCAGCATAGTTAAGTAGTGTTGCATGGATGGATAATCCTTGTTCTGCTAATTCTGATTCTTCAGATTTGAAAACATATCCAATGTATAATTATTATAGTCTCTCATTTGCATAGTTAATGCACAACTACTCGAAGCTATTCGTCTCAAACACTTCAAATCCAAAGATATCCAGCAGACCTATGCATGAGTTATCAGCAGACTCTTTGCTTGAAGGTTTAGTTCCATGTTTTTCACTGATTTCTGCGTCCATAGAGGATTATTTCCCATTGAAGATCTTCATATTGAGTCTCTTAATTAGCCAATCGAATAGACGATCGTAAAGAGTTCTTGCAATGGTATCTCGATTGATCTACGTGTCTGCTTCGCTCAATGGTGATTCTAATATTTCACTTCCAACTTTTCTCGTTTTCATTTGAAGGCATTTATTTAGAATTCCCACATCGATATCAAGGAGATTCGCAGCAGCATTTGCTGATTCAGGAGTGGTTATTTCACATGGGTTATTGTCCGTCAATGTCTCTGCATTGAATTTAATGTTTCCTAGATGTAAAATCCCAGAAAGTATTCTCCAAATTGTGTGATATTCACTGATAACAAATCCCATATTTTGAAGGGAATCTTTAACGGAATCAAAGAGCTCGCTATCGTCAATGGTAGGTACTTCAATGCAGTCACCGGTTGTCAAGTATGAAAATGATTCCGCAGTCATTCCAGTGATTCCAAGAGATTCCTTGTCAGAAGTCTCTAACCCCTTTAGCATATGATAAAATATGTGATAGTTCCTTTCACCTTTGAGTTTTTTTAATAAGAAATGGAATAAATGGTAGGTTAAAGAAGAGAAGAAAATAAGGATATTTATGTGTCTGTAGCATTTATGAATATTTGGTAATTATGTTACCTTTAGCTTAAACGGTGACTCTGCTTTTTTCAAGCAGATAATTCGAAATAGATGCTCGTCTTATGACTTACGATACTCGATCCACAAAGATATGCACATATTTCCCAAACCGACTGGAGTTATCATTCCGCAAAGTTTTGGCATTTCCAAATGCTTCTAAAATCGGATTGCAGCTCTAGATCTTCTCCTCAATAGAAGGTTCAGGTGCTTTCAATTAAGGATCTTCATATATCGTCGTACGCTTTTTAGACCGCATATTCTCCTCTGGATTCGCTGAGCTTGAGGAATGATGTTTATTATGAAACTTCATGGATGTTAGGAATCTCATAGCAAGTTTCGCATTTTCAGTTTTACCTGCACCACTCTCACCACTTATTACAATCGCTTAGTTCTTTGCTCGTTGGAGTAATTAACTGTAAGCTTACGCAGCTACAGCGAAGGTATGAGGATCTAATTCTCTGGTGTCGATTAGAGATTTATCTGCGAGCATCGTTTAACAAGCAGTTAAACAAGTCATGTCTCTTGCAGTGCTCGCTCGTTCGTAAGGGTTGAGTGCAATCAATGTTGGTCCTATGTAGGTATATGTTGTTTTGAAATCAAAGCGAGTTTTCAAATTGCGGACGATCTCAGGTTCGTTAAGGACACTCATCGAAACCATGTCACTGACGCTGCTGAGAGTGTCTTACAGTATTGCTCTCTTGAACACCTTAGAAGCTGCAACGCATTGCGGCAATGGTTATGTTTCCTGGATTTCTGGGTCTTTGATGGAGTTTTGCAGATACACAACGGAGGCAGCTTAATCCAAGGATTAGATCCTAGATTGAAAGAACATTTGTGATGTATCTGGTTCTTCAGCCCCGATTTGCACCCAAACAGGTACATCTGCAAGCATCCATGCTGTAGAGGAGATATTGCTTTCTTCAAGCATTGATTGGTTGGTAGGTGGATAATTTGTGGAAATATATTATGTGACAAAGAAAGCAGAAAGAAGAAGTATTGTGATTATTATTATTATTCTTATTATTTGATGTTCAAAGAGTATTCTTTTTGTTTTGAATGTCATTAATACTATTATTTTAATTAATCTTCTAAATCATGCATTTGTTGGATAATTTCAGTACATTTCATTGCATAAATAACCACTATTGGGAATCGTATTGCTCTTATGGATCTTACTCGAGTGTATTTCTCAAGATGTGTTTCAAGCTATCTAAGAAGATTCAACTTTTCTGTTAGCAAATGCTTCATCATTTTTTTATTTTTTTAATGGCGAATATCGCATAACATACTTTAATTCCATTTTCACATTTTTTGAAATATTTCCAAAATCCACCAGAAAGGGAATTAATCAGAAGGAAATATTTTATATATGATCTTTCAAAATGTCTTACCTCATCAAAGTGAAAGAGCAAGACAGTCATAATAACTGAAACATCAAATAAAGGTTAAATTATTTTAATGCAAGTCCCCGCATTGATTGTCCTTAAAAAAATGAATTCCTTTGAGTAAAAATGTCCTTATCAATGAAGGTTGATTTCAATGATTTTTCAAGAGAAAAGTTAATCCTGCGCTTAATTAAAATATTTATGATCATTTATGTTTCGATAGAACAAAAAAAACAATGATGCTGATTATTCGTTTATTTTGAGTAAGGTAAGTATTCTTTTGCGGATTTGGCAAAGAACACTTATTTTAAGGGAACAAAAAGATCCGTTTTGAGGGAAAAATTAGAAATTGGGGAGAGAGAAGAGAGAGATAGAAAGAAATATATTGAAAGAATAGTAAACAAAGAACATATCAAAAGACAAAGATATTTTAATAGAAGAAGAAAAAAAAGTAAGTTAAATCAATGCGGAATTCACCTCACTTGAATAACTTAGCTGCTAGCTACGCATCTAATGGCACAGGTGACTAACATGATACAGAACATGATATTAAACAAGAAAATTAGCTTGAAGTTTGTTTAATTGATACTTATTGTTGGTAAAATTAATAAACTCTGCAGGTCGAGACACGTACATTTCGACAGATCAAGGAGGTGTTTTCTCTCCACCTGGGAAGAGTACATAATATAGCCTCGGTATGATAAGGGGAGATTAGTATTAGCATCTCATCAATTCTTAAATGGCAATCTCACTTCTTTATTAATCTGTCTAATTCTATCTCATTCTAGGTACTTTCAGCGAGAAGAAATTGCACACAAAATCTTTAAAATCCTTGCTACCTGCAAGGCACGTGCACTATCACAATGACGGATCAGGCAGAGACTCTTACATCAAGTAAAAAATAGACTGAATCGGAAGAGAGAAATAAATGAATTTTGAGAAACTAACTTCAAGAAAATTAACCGCAAAACACCTAAAAAGAGAAAGTGACAAATAAATCGGGAGTGTTTTTTATCTTTTGTGTTGGGTTGATTTTAGTCAAGTTTTAATCTTACTATTTCTCTACAACTCTAATTTACTTATCCCACCCCAGTATGATTAACTAATTCTTCAATGCTTTTTTTGTTAAATTACAAATTCAGAGTAAATGATGGTGGTTTAATGGGTGATTCCAGCTCGCTTAACTTCTTGAACTCTCTAAGAGCGTATCCGAAGAACAGTGAATCAGTAAATCGCAGTATGTTCTCTCGCTTGCAGTTTCTGCCTTCGCTATCATAGCTCACCAAGAAAAATGAGCTGAATCATAGCTAAGCGCTTTGTTCAGAGAGACTTGCTTTGCCTAAACCATACTTTGATTCCCCTCGGAATGAAGTAAGTGAGAGATTCTTCCTACCAGGGATAGGCACAAACAGAAGAAGATCGTGAGGATGAGGGAGGAGTTTTGTTCAAACAAATAAACAAAAAAAATAAGTATTTTCTAGATGTTTCAAACAAAAAAAAAGTTAAGTTATTAGAGCAAAAAGGTTATTATGTGTTATCTAAGTAATGAATGCTATTAGATTTCGCAAGTTAGTGTTGAGTTTTGGATAAAATAGCTGTCTGTGGGTATTTGATAGTTCGACTAAGAGTGAAGTCTGTGTTGAATAAAGCACGCATACAAATTGAAAATCAAAATCAAATGTAATAAAGGATAACTTCTGGTTAAACATGAAAATCAATTATTGGGGGAAAGAGAGGGGGAGAGAGAGAGTTGATCAGTTGAGCAGATTGAATTGAAAAAAGAGGTTATTAATTCTTCGAGATCAAGATTTTTATAAAAAAAGCTGCTTTCATTGAGTGGTTGAGACTCCACGGAATTGTTACAGTTCGCTAAATGTTTAGAATCCATACAACTGAATTAGCTTCAAAAGAAAATAAACTTTTAAGCGCTAAAGCATTGCAAGACAAAAGGATTGTTTCAGAAATAACGAAGATCACTGGATTGTTGAATGATTAAGACTTGATTAATCTGAGATTGAAAAATGAGATCATTATGACATTGAAAAATTTTTGGTTAATTTTTCAACAACAACAACAACAAAAAGTCAATTCAAAAGAAGAAGGAAAGATTAACAATATTATTAAGATACTTAATCGTTTTAAAGTTAAATCTTTGACGAACACATCGTCAGAGGAAAGTTACTTTAAAA
>Ga0302271_10003977_pt1 | contig 12060 bp, 8 predicted proteins | sample III_Bog_N1_1_FD_198767 | JGI IMG/M metagenome (GOLD analysis project Ga0302271, IMG submission 198767) | Peat permafrost microbial communities from Stordalen Mire near Abisko, Sweden - III_Bog_N1_1 | ecosystem: Environmental > Terrestrial > Soil > Wetlands > Peat | place: Sweden: Abisko... | reverse complement strand
TTCCTTCTAATCAATTTGCTTGAAGTTCTTGTAAAGACATTTTATAAAATTTTTTAGAAATTTCTAAAACTAATTTATTTTGTAATAATAAATTACGTATATCGTTTTGTGTTTTTTTTAAAATTTTTTGATTACCAAAATTTGTTACAAAATCATATAAATTTTCCTTAATTTGTATATAATTAAATTTACTATCTATTTTAATATTTCTTACTTTACCTATAGGTATTTCAAAATTTAATAAATTTTTTCGTGCTTCATGAGTATCTGGAAATATATCATTTACTACATTCTTTAATATATTTTTATTTATTAGTCATTTACGGTTTTCAAGAACATATCTTTCTAAAAAAGATTTACTCATTTTATAACGAAAATCGTGAAGCATATCAGGTTTATTATAAAATAATTTTATAAAATAATAATTATCATCGTAAGATTTTAAAGAATATACACTTTCATCCCTTAAAATTCTAAATTTTTCTAAAAAAAAACTTTCAAAAAAAAAACTTTTTTTAAAATAATTTCCTTTTAAATCTTTTTTTAAATTTGAATTATCAGTCATTACTTTTGAATATAAATCATTTGATAATAAACTAGATTTTACAGAAGTTTTATGTTTTAATAAAAATTTATACCCAGAAAGATTTAGATACATCGGTCTGTTTTTAGTATTATCAGGAAAAAAAGCATCTTCAGGTAAATCTTCTACATTTGTATCAAATATTTTTATATTTTTATTTAACATTTTTAAAAGAAATTGAACATTTCCACTAACATCCATATCTTCTAAATTAACAAAATTTATATATCATCTTTCTTGTAATTTTTGAGGTATTTGATATTTTCGTAAAAGACTAAATTTATCTCATGTTTGAAATTCGTACATGGTAAATACACCTTTTGATCTTTTTGATGTAATATTTAAAGGATCTCTTTTTTTTAATATCTTCTTAAAATCATCCTCATATTCAAAAACTTTTTTTTGGAATAATACAGATTTTTTTTTATTTTCTTCTAAAAGTTTTTGATCTTTTTTAATATCAAACAAATTTTCAAGGTTTTTTAAAAACTTTTTTTCATCTAAAATGGTTTCTTCTACTATTCCTTTTTTTTTTCAGGCATCTTTCATATAAGATGGATCTAACATCATACGTTCAAAATCTTCTTTTTCATTTTTTATATAATCTATATGCATTCTATTAAAAAATATTTGTGTAAATTCAGAATCATATACAGCTAGATCTTTTTGTTGTACATCTTTTATTATGTCTTTTTTGTTTTCAAAAATTTCTTGTATTTTTAAAGCTTCTTGTGCTTCTAATTCGGCTTGTGCTTCTAAAGCTGCTTGTGCTTTTCATGCTCTTATTTCTTCTTCTGGTATATAATCTTCTTCTGACATTTTTTGTGAACTTAAAGAATATTCGGCTATATTTGTATTATGCAGATTTGTTAAATGATCCGGATTATTTAAGGTTAAAAGATATTTACTTAGATCTATACGAAAATTCATGTATTTTCGAAAATTAAAATCAAATAAGTTATCAGGAATAAGAAAAATTTTTCTTGGTTTTTTACCATATATATATACAGTATTAGAATCTTTATAATATAATCTTAGATCACCTTCTATATCATTGATTTTTGTTCAAAAATCAGTATAACCACCTAATTTTTTTAAATTAAGATTAGAAATTACATTAAAATAATCTCATTGTTTTGAATTTTTTAACGCTGTCGCCCCTTTTCCTAAAATTGTTATTGAATTTGATATTAAATTTTTACTATCATTTCACAAATTATAACGTCTTTCTATTATAGTATCTGTAACTTTATTAGTTACATTATTTGTTATATTTGTTATAGTATCTACTATATAATCTATAACATTAATTTTATCTATAGTTTCTTTTGATAAATAATACATAGGTAATTGTATATTTTTTATAGGAGTTTGTAATATATAACTTATAAAGGTATTTGTTATATTACTTGTTATTTTTTTTTTTTCTTCTTTTTTTTTTAAAAAATAATCTTTTTCTAATTTTTCTAAATCTAAGTTTAAATTAAAATTTTTTTCTACATGAAAAAAACTTTTTTTTAAAAAAAGATCTGCAATCATATTGTTGTAAAAATATGAAACATATGAACTTATTTTTAAAGTTATAGGTTGATTTTTTATATATATATATCAATTATATGCTTCTAAAATATAAGGTCTTTTTTTTGATAAATAGTTATTTCATTCTAATACGAATTCTAAGCGTTGGTCACCAAGCTCTTTTAATTTTAAATGTTCCATATTTTTAGGGTTTAAAGTAATATTTTCTAAAAAATTCATATGTCAAAAAAGAAAATGATCGTATAAATATTTACTTTCTTTTAATAAATTTGAATTTAAAGATTTATTAAAATATGGATAAAATGATTTTAAAGATTTATTTATTATATTATCAACTTTTTTATCAAATAATTTATTAGATTTTAAAATATTTTTTCATAATAAAGATTCATTTCAAATATTTTTATTAATAGTATTTTCATGATATTTAGTTGTAAAAATATTTAAATCATGGTTTAAACCATAAGTTAACATATTAACCCTTGGATAATTTTTATATAAATTTATTAAATTTATATGTATTTGATATGGTTTTTTTTTTAAAACTATATTAAAATTTTTAAAAATTTTAATACAAAGCTCTTGATTTAAATAATCATTAGCTTTTCCATTAAAAGTATGTTGTAATAATCAGATTAATGATTTATTACTTTCATTTTGAATATCTAATAATAAATCTAATGAAATATTATAATATAGTTCTTCAATTAAATTACTATTTACTATATTTTTATATATTAATATTTTATAATTACTATATCAAATAAATAATGATTTAATATAATCATTATAATCATATACTAATTTTTGAATTATTATTAAAAAAATTTCTAAACTTGAAAAAAATGCTTGAATAAATATATATCATTGTTGTTTATCTAATAATGATAATTTTATGGAGGTTGCAGTATTTATGTTATTGAATATAAAATAATCTTGTAAAATATAATTATATATGATGTTTTGAAAGTTTTCATTTTTTTTTATATTTTGATAAAAATTAAAGTCTTTCATGTATAGTATCGATGAAGCCTCTGGTTCACCACAAAATTTATAGTCTATGTAAAATATCGATTTATAGACATGTTTTATAAAAATTTCTAAAATAGAAAAAGGATAACTTATTTGAGCATATAAATCTCATATATTATTTAAAAAATTTATCATTTTATTTTCTTTTTATTTTCTTTTTATTAAAATATTATAAGTTATTAAAAATATTATAAATTATTATAAGGGTGAATTTATTTTTCTTTTTAGAAAAAAATATTACGTTATTAAGATTAAGTTAAAAAATTATTACGTTTAAAAAATATGAAGTTATTAAGATTAAGTTAAAAAATTATTACGTTTAAATATTATTACGTTATTAAAATTAAGTTAAAAAGTTATTACGTTTAAATATTAAAAATTTATCATTTTATTAAAATATTATAAGTTATTAAAAAGTTATTACGTTATTAAAAAGTTATTACGTTAAGAAAATATGAAGTTATTAAGATTAAGTTAAGACAATATTAAAAGTCATTAAGAAAATATGAAGTTAAGACAATATTAAAAAGTTATTACGTTATTAAAAAGTTATTACGTTATTAAAAAGTTATTACGTTATTAAAAAGTTATTAAGAAAATATGAAGTTAAGACAATATTAAAAAGTTATAAGGGTGAATTTGTATCCAACTACAGGTTCCCCTACAGTTACCTTGTTACGACTTCGCCCTAATCATTAACATAAAAATTATAAAGTACCTCATTTCATTAAACTAAATTCATTTTAATAATATAAAATGAATATTTATATAAAATAAGATATCTTTACTTCAGTTCATCCTAACTTTCTTGGCGTGACGGGCAGTGTGTACCAGGTTTAAAATACAATTCACCGTAACTTTCTGATTTACGATTACTAGCAATTCCGACTTCATATTCTCAAGTTTCAGAGAACAATCCGAACTAAAATTAATTTTAGAGATTAGCATATATTCACATATTTGCATCTCATTGGTATATAATTATTGTAACATGTGTGTAGCCCAGTTTATAAAGACCATATTGACTTGACTTTGTTCTCAATTTCATAAATCTACTTTCATAGTAATTTATTTTAATTACTTATATATAAATATATATAATTTTAATAAAATATAAGAATTGTGTCCGTTTAGGGAATTAACCAAACACATCAAAGCACGAACTGACGACAGCCATGCAGTACCTGTTATAAATTATTAAATTCTATTTAATTTTTTTTTAAATTTCTTTAAAAAAAATCTATAATGCAATTACTGGTAAGATTTGACGTTTTATATCGCATTAAACTACATGTTCCACTGCTCGAGAAAAACCTCTGTCAATTCCTTTGAGTTTCAACCTTGCGGTCGTAGTTCCCAGGCGGAGTATTTACGCGTATGCTTAAATACTAAAATTTTTTTTTAATACTTAATACTCATAAAGTCACAGCTATGGACTACCAGGGTATCTAATCCTGTTTGATACCCATGCTTTTGTATCTCAGCGTCAGTTATAATATAGTTAGTCGTCTTCACCTATTGATTGTCTCTACAATATTTACGTATTTTACCTCTCCACTGAAAGTGCAACACACTTCTATTATACTCTTAGTTTATATGTATGAAAAATAATTATATAAAGTTGTTCTTTAGACTTTTATTTCCACATTATAAACCGCCTACATACCCTTTACGCCCAGTTTTGATGAGTAACACTTACCCCCTCCGTTTTACCGCGACTGCTGGCACGAAGTTAGTCGGGGTTAATAACTTGCTCTATATCATTATTTTTACAAGTTTTACAACTTTACAACAAATGCCTTCCTCATTTATTTGATATTACTGGATCAAACTTTTTGTTCATTGTCCAATATTCCTCACTGCAGTTTCTCTTAAGAATTGGGCTTTATTTCAATCCCAGTGTGGCTGTACATTCGCTAAAATCAGCTAAACATTTTCAGCTTGGTAGTCTTTTTTACTGCCAACTACTTAAAATTTAATAAGCATGACTATTAACAATTATATTTATATATATACAGTTTATTTAATGTATATATTTTTTAATATTAAACAATTTTTATTTTTTATTAATAGTTAAATTTCTTAAATATTACTCACCTATACGCCATTTTGTTAAATTTGACTTGCATGTGTTATGTATATCAATAGCATTCACTCAGAGCTAGGATCAAACTCATATTTGATATTTCTTTATCTTTTTTAATTTTATTTTCTCTTTTTTAACCCAGAAGATGGGACTTGAACCCATATCTCTCAGTTCGACAAACTGATGCTCTACCATTAAGCTACTTCTACAATAGATTCTACGGGATTTGAACCCGTGTTCTTACATTGAAAATGTAATGTCCTAACCAACTAGACGAAGAATTTTATTTAAGTTTTAATTATATATTTTTTTATTTTTATTATTATAATTTTTATTATTATAATTTTTATTATTATAATTTTTATTATTATAATTTTTATATTTATTATAATTTTTCTTTAATCTTTTTTTTTTATTTCTAGAATTAAAAAAAGTTATTATAAATTTTTTTATTTTAAATAATCTTTTTATTTTTAAAGCATGTATACGTGTTTTTTTAAAAAATAAAGATTTTATTAAATAATTTTGTTTTCTAATTTTTTTATATTTTAATCTTTTTATTCGTTTATTTTTTAATATATATAAAAGATTATTTTTACCAAATAAATAAAAATTAATAAAATATGTTCAATTTTTTTTTTTTCTTTTTAAAATATTATTATATTGATTTGAAATTTTATTTATAAACTTGTTATATATAAATATATTTTTTTTTTTTAAAGATTTATTATAAAATATTTTAAAAACATAAATATATTTTAAATTTTTTTTTAATATATTTATATAATTAATTTTATTTTTTTTTCTTAAATTATGTTGTTTAACAATTAATTTTATAATATTTTTTTCATTTTTTTTATAAATAAAATTTCATATTTTATTATTAGAATTTTTATATGTTTTAAAAAATCGAAATGAAATAAAAAACTTATAAAAGATAAATAAAATATTATTTTTTAAGGTTTTATTTAATATTTTATATAATTTAAGAAATTGTTTTATATTTATTAAAGCTTTTAATAATAAATGCTTTATTATTATTTTTTGTTTTATATTTAAAATAAAATCTTTTTTATATTTACCAAATATATATTTATTTATAGAATAATTTATATTATTATTTAAATGATATTTATCTCATATTTTATTTAATATTTTTTTTTTATAATTATTATATAATTTTAAATTTTGTATCTTTTTTTTATAATTATAAATTATAGGTATAGAATTTTTTCTAAGAAATTTATTAAAATAAATATTATTTATTTTAATATTTAATATATTAAATATATTTAAATTATATACATAATTTATTTTATAAATATTATTATTAATAAATTTAAATATATTTATTTTTGTAATATTATTATTATTTGTAATTAAAGCTATTCGCATTAAATTAAATTTTTTTTTTTTTAAAAATCAAAATCTTTGATAATATTCTTCATAAATTTTAGGTAATGCCCATTTTCCTTCAATCATATTAAAATTCGAAATAAAAAAAACACTTAATCTTTTATTTGAAGAATTTTTTATCAATAATACATTATCTTTTTTTAAGCCATTTATACCATAATAATAATATCAAAATTTTATTTTAACACCAAAAAAAAAACCTTGTGCGGCTACAGCTTTATTTGCTATTAAATTAGCATGTACACGTAGTTTTTTTTTTTTTAAATTAAAAGGTATAATATTTTCATAATTAAATTTTATATAAAATTTACTAAACATTTTTAATTAAATAAATGAGTCTAGCAGGAATTGAACCTACATCATGATCGTCATGAGCGATACGTTTTACCTTTAAACTATAGACTCATTTACTTAAGGTGAGAAATGGGACTTGAACCCATACAACTAAAGCCACAATCTAGCATTCTAACCAATTAAATTATTCCCATTCAGGGCAGTGGGAATTGAACCCACACTCTTCTACTCCCAAAATAGACGTGTTACCATTACACTATACCCTTTCTTTTTCTTTCTCTCTCTCTCTCTTTACGAGAGTAATTTAGAAAATGACTTAAATTTTTATTAGTAATTTTGATTAAAAATTACTAATAATAAGGGCATTTACTTAAATTCTTCTTTTTTTTTTTAAACGTAAACTTGTTGAATGTGGCGAAGGTAATCGAATTTCTAAATTACGAAATCAATAAAATTGTTTAGCTAAACCATAAATTACAAAACGAAAACCTCAAAATTTTAAATTGCTTTTAATACGAAGTGTAATTTTTAATTTTTTTTTTAAAAAATTTTTTAAATATTTGTCATAATTACGATAAATATTTAAATTTAATTTTTTAAACTCTAAAAATTTTAAATTAATTTCTTTTTTTTTTTTAATTTTTATTAAACCTTGTTTTTTATTTATATTTATAATCAAAATATTATTAAAATTTTTAATTTTAACTCTTTTTTTTAAATTAAAATTTTTTATATAATAATTTTTTTTATTTTTTATATATTTTAATTTATTTTGATTATAAATATAATTTATTAATTTTTCTTTTATTTTTTTTTTTTTTTTTTTTAAAGAATCTATATAATATGTATTATATACATTATATACTAAAGATTTTATTATTTTTTCTAAAAAAATTTTACTTGTTCTTTTTATAGCATATCCAGTATATTTTACTTTTTTTTTAAAACCGCAACTTCCTATATTTGTTTTACATAACACATTACCATCATTATTTAATAAAGTTAAAAATAAATTTTTACGTTTAAAACGAATTAAAAATAAAAAATGTATATTTTTTTTTACATTATATTCTTCAAAATTATATAAATTATAATCATAAACCCCTAATTTACCAAATTTATAACCTTTTTGTATATAATTTTTTAATACTTTTTGTTTTTTTAATTCAAAAATATTATTTAATTTAAAAAAATTTTGAGCATTTAAATAAATATTTAAAAATTTTTTATATTGTAAATTTTGAAATAAAAATAAAAAATATATAATATTTATGAATTTTTTAATATATAATCAAAATTTATAATAATCTAAAATTTTTAAATAACTTAAAATATATAATTGATATGAAAATTTTAATCAAAAATTAATTATAAACACAAATTTTTTCATTTATTATTTTTTTCCTGTTTTATTTTTTTTTTTATTTTTTTTATTTCTTTGAGTTTTTGCATTAGTTCTTGTTTTTTGTCCTCTAACAGATAAAAAATAACTATGTCTAACACCTCTATAACTTCTGTTTTCTTGTAATTTTAATATAGAATTTAATTTATTTCGTTTTGCACGAAAACCATTAACATAATGTACCATTATTTTATCTAATTTTAATTGTTGAGAATAATCAATATCTTTTAAAAGAATATTTTTTTGTAAACCCAATAAAGATAAAATTTGATTAGCTTTATTACCACCTATTCCATATATTTTTTGTAACGAATCAAAAATACGTTTATTTTCATTTAATCTATAACCACTTAAAAGCATATTTTTAACTTAATAATTTTAATATTAAATTATATTTAATACCAAATTTATATCAATTTTCTAATAATAAAATATTTAAACCATTTTCTAAAATATAATTTTTTAATAATTTTAAATATAAATTATAATTTAATTTTAAATATAAATTATAATTTATATTTAAAATTATTAAAAAATTATATTTAAAATTAAAAAAAATTATATTATAATTTTTTTTATTTTTTATTATATTAATATATATATTTATAAAATTCATATTATTGTCTAGTTTTTCCTTTTTTTAAAATTATAATTTCATTAGGATATTTTATACCTACACCTTTATAAGAATCTGGTATATGAAAGCTTTTTATCTTATTAGTTAAATCAAAAATTTGATTTTTTTTTATACCAAAAAAACAAAGAAAACGTTGTTTTACTTTCATTATTATATTTTTTGGAGTATAATATAAAAAAACCTGACTATGTCCAACATTAAATCTTCAAAATCGTTTATTTATATTATAAATTTTTTTAGTACATTTAAAACCTATTCCATTTAAATATAAATATCCCATATATCCTATATTTAAACTTATTTTAAGATTATTAAATTTTTCTTTTAAATAATATATATTTATATATGAATATATAAATATTTTAAAAAAACCATTTTTACCTTTAAAATATAAACTTTTAAAAAGATTGTATATTAATTCATGTATATTCCTATTATTATACTTTAATTTTATATTATAAAATCATCAATTAAAAACTTTTTTTTTTTCTTTTTTTAAAAATATCATTATTTAAAATATTTTATTCATATAATAAACATATAATTTCACCGCCTATTGATAAATTTTCTACAAATTTTAAATTTTTTAACCCAAAACTTGTAAATAATAAAGTATTTGCATTTCCTCCCATATTTTTTTTAAAAAACGATATACTTTTTTGATTATAATATTTTCGATGACCAGGAGTACTTACAAATTTTACATTTAAAAATAAAGGTTTATTGTTTATATAACGTAAATAAACTATAATTTCATTATTTTTTATAAAAAACATTTTAATTCAATTTTTTTCATAAAAAAAATTTACAATATTATAATTTTCGCTATTTAAATATAATTTTATAAAAACACTTCTAGATTTGTAACCTACTTGTAATTTTGTTAAAAATTTTCTTAAATTATGCATATTTTTGTTATCAACTTCATTTTTTTATACCATTTAATAAACCTCAACTTATTAAATGTTTTAAATTAGTTCTTGTCAATGAAGAAAACCTTGTTACAGTTTTTGAATTTTTTGTTATAATACAATGATTTTTTAATTCAAAATTTACATTTTTTTTTTTTGAAAAAAAAAAATTTATATAAATTTTATATCGATCTATATCTGATATTTCTTTTGAAAATATTAAAAATAAACATGCTATTTTAAAAAATTCAATTTTTTGTAACATGCATCTTTTTTTTATATCTTTAAAATAATGATGTTTCATTTAAATTTCTTTATGAATTAATGGTAAAATGATTAAAAAATAAAAAAAATAAAAGATTGTACAAATTTGTCCAATTTCATAAAAAGGCTCTATAATATCTTTACTACCTATTCAACCTAAAATAATACATACAAAAACAAAATAAAAATAAATAAATCTTAATACTGGTTTTAAATTTGTATTTTTTATTTCATATGAAATTATAAATGGTAAAAATAATAATAATAATATAGATGCTAATAATAATATAACTCCAAATAATTTATCAGGAACAGATCTTAATATTGCATAAAAAGGTAAAAAATATCATTCTGGTACTATATGATTTGGTGTTACTAAAGCATTTGCTGGTATATAATTATCTGAATGACTTAAAACATTTGGATAAAAAAATAAAAAAAAACTACAAATAAATAAAACTAAATAAATACCATAAACATCTTTTATTATAAAATAAGTACCAAATTTTGTTGTATCTATATCTGACATAATACCTAAAGGATTACTTGATAAAGTAAAATGTAAAAAAAGTACATGTAAAATAACTAAAAATAATATTATTATAGGTAATATATAATGTAAACTAAAAAATCTATTTAAAGTTGGATTACCAACTGAAAAACCACCTCATAATCAAATAACGATATCACCACCTACTATAGGTACTGCTGATGCTAAATTTGTTATAACAGTAGCTGCTCAAAAACTCATTTGACCTCAAGGTAAAACATAACCTAAAAAAGCGGTTAATATCATTAATAATAATATTATTATTCCTATCATTCAAACTATTGCTCTTGGATATACATATGAATTATAAAATAATCCTCTAAATACATGTATATAAATAACAAAAAAAAACATTGAAGCACCATTTGAATGTAAATATCTAATAAATCAACCAAAATTGACATCTCTCATAATATGTTCAACACTTTTAAAAGCTAAATCTAAATTAGGTACATAATGCATACCTAAAAATATACCAGTTAAAATCTGAGAAACTAAAAAAAAAAACCTAAAACTCCAAAATTTCAAAAAATATTTATATTTAAAGGTACCATATATGAAATTGCTAATTGATATATAAAAATACGTATTTTATTTATAAACACTTTAAATCTTTTTTAAATCAAAATATCATTTAAATTTTAAATATTGTAAAAAATTATAATTTACTAATTTATCAGTGATATTAAAACATATTTTTAAATTTATACTACATAAAGGTGATCATACAGTTACTGCATTTTTCGACATAAAAACTGGATCACAATAAATTAATTTATATTGTAAATTTCCAAAAATATCAAATTTATTTAAATCTAACATTACATTAAAACTTTCAAATAAAGGTAATAATAAGTATGTAAAAACATCTAAAAAACGATACATATGAGTACCTTTTAAAGTTATTCCAAAATATATTTTATTAATACTATAATTTTTTTTTATTTTTGTTATATATAAAAATTTATTTATAATCAAACGTATTAATATTGTTATATTATATATATATATATAATAATTTTTTTTTAAATCATCAAAATTTACTTCAAATAAAACTTTTTTTAATATATTAATAATTAAATTATTAATTTTTTTTGCAGGATATTTTAACAAAAATTGTACCCTAACTATATATTTATAATATAAAAACATATTATTCATTTATAGCATTTTTGTACATAAAGAAATTAATTTAATATTCTTTTTTGTACGTAATTCTTTTGTAACAGGACCAAAAATTCTGCTACCTATAGGACTACCTTTAGCATTTAATAAAACAACCGAATTTTTACTAAAACTTATGGAAGAACCATCTTCTCTTGAAATTTTTTTTTTAACTCTTACAA
>Ga0302271_10003976_pt1 | contig 12063 bp, 8 predicted proteins | sample III_Bog_N1_1_FD_198767 | JGI IMG/M metagenome (GOLD analysis project Ga0302271, IMG submission 198767) | Peat permafrost microbial communities from Stordalen Mire near Abisko, Sweden - III_Bog_N1_1 | ecosystem: Environmental > Terrestrial > Soil > Wetlands > Peat | place: Sweden: Abisko... | reverse complement strand
AACAATATCTGCATTACTCTATCAACTGTTGAATTCGCTAAATGGTATGTTATCAAAGCTACAATCGATGCATACTGTATTTCCTTTTTGTGCTAAATTGAAGTGAGTTCATTGATTGCTTCATTTGGAGAACCTTCCATGAAAAGGCCATACGCTTTCCAAAACACAAAGAACGGATCGCCAAATGCCTTGTATTGCTAGAAACAAGAATACAATATAACACATTTGAACCACTCACTCTTCATAATATATAAAAAACGAACCTCAGCACAATACTTCTAAGTTGTCGACCAGAATCCCTCCCTGACATAGTAGTAGACTGTGCTCTGCGCGCTGGAGATCAACTGCAGTTTCTGCTGTTAGTTTTGCATATTTTTGTTCTTCTTAGTGAGCCTAATATAAAGAGTTTTTCTAAAAAAGTACTTCGTTCGATGTTTTAAATGATTTGAGTATTTTAATTTGTTTTTTTTTCTTCCTCCTCCCCTTCAAAATATGAAGTTATTTTTTTGAATTCTTCTTTTTTTTCTATGCTAAAAAAAAATCCAAGTTTTTTTGAAGATACAAATTCATAGAAATACTACTAATTCAGATTTAATAAATCAATTAACACATTCTACTGTCCCACAGATGCTGCTTTCATTGGATTTATCTATTTGACTTTACTTATTATTTTAAATGCAATTTAATTCGTTTATGAAGATTGAAAATATGACATTTTTATTGTGCATGTGTGCAGCTCTTGTCTATGAAAAACAAATCCAATGAAGTGTAATTGGGAACGAAATAATTTGTTTATTTATTTGTAATTTTGGATACTAAATATATAAAAAAATACTGTTTTGTAAAAGCACTAAGTGTTTGTTTGTTGGTTAAAATGGTTAAAATCAAGTATGAGATTGCTTTAATAATTTAAATAGATCTGAGAAATCAGTTTGTTGCATCTTTAATTTTTATGAATCCTATCAAGATTCTTAGTTGTTTTGCTAGTGATTTCTTGTATTTTACATTTTTTTCTCTCCTTAATTCTCAAATAGACTATTTTACAACTATTATCCTTGATCTTTTTATGGATAAGAAATCTTAGATATCTAATTGATAAAACTTTAGTCCATTATTTTTTCTTATTCTGGAGACTCTTAGTTCTCCTCCTAAGCTCGAATAAATGACTTATTAAACGAACTATCGATGTCTTTAAGTTGAGCTTCATTGCTGGTATTAGCATTATTATTATTATTACTATTCCTTAGCAGCTTAGAATCCTGTAAAAACATCCAATTACTCTGCGAATTATTCAGCTTAAAATGTTCCTTATTTTCATCTTTAGTAATTTCGCTACAAACTACACTTTACTTATCATAATTCGCTTAATCATCATCAAACTTCATGCAAACTGTCTTAATCATTCCTTACTTGTATTCCCTTCTGTTATCGTTTCTTTTCATTTCATAGATTTAATAGCTGACTATCTGCGGCTTGACAAAACTTTAGTTATTTTAAGTGCTCAAACAAGCTTCATCACGAGATTATCTAGGAATACTCGCTGGTGGAAAGATTGTTGCCATTTAAGCGACTCTTGAAGGTGAGGATGCTGGTTTGAAAATGCGAGGATATAATCGTTCACTGAGAATGATTTCAATTATGATAACAATATTGAACAGAATAATCCCAATCAAGAGAAATATTCCTAAAATATCTTTGTTATCTAAGCAGCAGACAATGAGAATGGCATATCCATCAGCAAAAAGTTACAGAATAATTTGATATTTATTCTGAAATGGCCGAGTGATCAAAAAAAGTAACCCAAAAACGAGTATCACAATAATCATACTGATATCAGTGTTTGTCTTGTATCTAATAGTCACAACAGCAGCTACGAAGATCTTTTAAATCAGCATCCATACCATCCAATTCGTCGTGATAAATTACCAAAATTATGTCTCAATTCCTTTAGCTTTTAACTCTAGAGTTTAAAATGTCACGATTGTTTCAAATTAGCAAATATAATGGCAATCACTGCTTCTGCGAATGATCTCCTTTTTTCTTTTCTCAGTGTCTTCTGGGAATACGTTTTAAGAATAAATTATTTTTCTAAGAAGTACAAAGCAGAGTGCAATATATAGAATCATAGCGATAACTGAGAATACATTGATTGGATGACTCAGCGAAAGATCTTTAATCTGCAAGAATATGTTCAATAGAGTTTCTTAAGCAGTCAAGTAGAATGCTATGTAGATGTAATTTATTGAACTGTTTTTGATATAATCTCGAATGCTGTTGCATTTCCTGAGGAATCGAAGAACTACACCGAAGAGACAGAATACTAAATATCCGATTATCCATAAGACACAAACTTGCAGTTGGTTGATTAAGAAATTTGAGGTTTTTCCGTTCATCAAAAACTAACCACAAATAATTTATTACACATTTCATTTTTATCAAGAAAGAATGTAAAAGAATTGCTTTCTTCTACCTTATATTGAGGATCTTATTCGATTTCATTTGTATTAAGATACATTCGAGATGACTCAGATAGTGGATTCATTCTTTCTCCATAATAGAATTATCCAATGAAATTAGGAATAATTGGAGTCATGTTAGATATCCGATAGATATTAAAAATATCCGATTCAACAGAAGTAAAGTATTTATTGAAAAATAGTAGTATTCCAATTGTCTGATGGATGTCTATGTATTTTCTAGCTAATGGTAAGCTTCTCTTAAGGAAGAGAGATGCTAGCATTGCTAACAATGTGAGCAGTTAGAATGTGTAAAGGAGATCAAGTAAAACCTCACTAGATGAGGATAAATCTAAAATAAGAACAAAATATAAAATAATAGAGTTAAATTTCTAAAAATAGTTTAAAAAAATGTAAATTCTACCTGAACAAGAGTAATCACTGTTTTCTTGAGTATTCGGTGAGCAAAGACATGTGTTGAAGAACATAAACCTACTTGGTTAGCAAGATGTACAACTGAAATATTCATCGCTTGCAGAATGACAAGAAGCACAACTTGGATGGCACATTTTCCTGAAAATTACCTAATCAATCTCCAAAAAGAAACATCTTCAAGATATTTATTGTTTACATATTTTTAATTTCGTATAGATAAAGAAATAACCACATTCTGATACGCCCAAAAACACATGGATATTACAAATTGACAAATTTTACACAATTTTAATTATTTTTTTTCTTCTTCTTTTTCATGGTCTAATTTTGTTCGTCTTTAGCTAAAAGTAGTCGTATAAGTTTGTCCTGTTGTTGTCATAGCTGTCGCTTACTAGTTTCTCAACGTACTATCTCAACTGTAAACAAAAGTTAATTTGTAAACTAAGAAAATTTGAAAATATATGCAATTTTTCTTACTCCTTTATCGTTATCCTTTAAATCTTCTCTGAAGCGATTCACAAACACACTCAAATCGAAGTTACGGAAGCAAGGCAAATCAGATTTTTCTCGCATGATTTGAATGAGGAAAACAATCTCATCTACAAAGGGAATAATAGCCTGGAAACCCATGAAGAGTAAGTCTTTGTAATATGAAAAATAATCTGATTTCAATCCGCCCATCAGCTGAACGTATTCCTGTAAACAAAAATTAGATTACACACATTATAAAAGAATAATCAATGTTTTTTTAATAAAAGAAAGTAACATCGAATAAGATATATTCTCAAGCTTACAACCTTCTCTCAAAAATTACTTTAAAAATATCTTTTATCTGCTAAAAATCAAGAAGCTAAGACAAAAATGATGGTGATCCTAACAATGATCTTGATAAAACTGATGAAAAAAATTGGTTGTTATTTATAGTTACCTTAGTTAATTTGAAAGGTGCATTTTCCCAATTTAAATTGCCTGGCGAGATGCTAAACATGAATCCAAAATCAATGTGGATAAGATGGCCTGTATTTTAGATCATGATGTTTCCATTATGTCTATCTTTAAACTGAAGTAAATATGAAACAATAGAATATCCTGCTAGACTCTCAATAAAATTCTTCTAAGCCGTCTCAAATTCATCGCCAAAGCAGTCCCTGTAGAAATACTCTAGTGAAGTAAAACCTTAAACCTTCTTCTTCAAGCCATCAATCGAATGTGTGTCAGGAAGAAACTCTGATAATTTTTTTTCAGCAAATACAAGGATAAAAACAAATATTTGGGGAAAAAAAATACCCAATGAAAAATGTACCTAGGATTCCAGATGACGAGGAAATCACAAGAATCTCATATGGTTTTAACCATAGTTTTAAGCCAGCATTTTAGAAAATAGATTAGAATTTAGAAATCAGCTGCATTGCTAAGATTTCTTATCTCAAATCATCACCTCCTTTGAACATCACAGCTCTTACTTTGTAGGATTTGAAATGCCCATAAGGAGAAGATTATCTGATAATGATTTTTTTATCTTCCCAAAATTCCCCCCAAGGTGGTAGTTTTCTAGGGAAATCAGAGGAATCTCGTTCTTCCACATCTCTAGAGGATTTCTGCTGCTTCTATAAAAACTGTACGATATTTCCAAGCTCTAGAGATTCAAATATTAGAAAATGTTAAAAAGGAACTGAAATTGTTGTCCTCATCAAAACTATCATATGTTACTTTATCCTTTCTGTGATGATGACGAGAATGTCTTCTGTAGGAATTCTACAATGTCCTTATTTTTTAATTCTCTTTGAGATTTAGATCGTTTCTTAGCTCCTAAGAATAATAAATAAATTGTATTCACCAAAATAGGTTTGAATTAATCGTTTTATTATACTCTTGAAGAACCCTGTGCCTAGAATATTTTTCTTTTTCGTCTGTTAGAGCTACGTGTGATCAACTGAATTTCGTCTTTAGAGCCTGACATTTGAAGGTGGGAACTTTTCATTGAATTTATTTTGCATTTCTTGCAGTAATTCTCGCGAACTCAATTAAGGCTCAAGTACAAGATTTGATACATTTTTCGGTGTATGTCCTGCTCCTTCAGCAAGTTTACTAAGATTATCTTGATTTTCTTTTTCTGTTTCTACTTTCGCCCATTCTTGCAGCGAAGCGTATTTATTGATTTTATTTTGGATAACTTCCTCTTGAGATTTTGGTGTCAAGAACGTTTTGAGAGCAGATGATTGTTTCCTGATATCTCGCATTTCATTTTGAATTGCCTCAGTTGTTTCATCGGAAATAAGAGATTCCTTTTTGTGATATTTGTCTAAATCGGAGATGCTAAACAAACAAAGAGTGACTAATTTGAATTTATGACTAGGAGAAAGTAAAGATACTCAATTGTTTCAAGCACAGCTCTATAAGGCACTCTGGTTCTTGTGTTAAAGCAGCTCACCTCATCAGGGATAATACGTACAACCTTATGTGAAAGATAATCCAATACAACATTCATGAAAATTCATATTTTCGATTAGATAGATATCACACACATTAAGTGCATTTACCAAATTGGAGTTGTATTTATCTTTCTTATTCATTCTGAATGGGATGGTTATTCCTTAGAATTAGTCATCTTTACTGCAAAAAAAGCAAAGAGAAATAGAAAAAGAAGATCAATTAATAATTAATTAATTTGTCTGTGTTCTTACTTATTCTTTCTCAGTACCTGCTTGATCCAAATATTCTCCTTGACCATGAATCCTTGCAGTTTCTCCTTTTATTCTTTCAAGTCAATACTCTTTAAGATCAAGGAATAGTCCACCATGTTCGTCAGAAATTCATTGTTAAGTTTATTATAATCAGATCGTGCTTCTTTTTGGATGGCTTGTCTTATTACATCTGTCACACCTATTCAATATGTCAAAACAGAATTTCTTTAATGAACAATCAATAGCAAGAAACAAGTTAATTTGTTTATTTTTTATTCGATTGAGTATTGAGTGGATCGTCTTTCAATCCTTAACACTTTACTTTTATCTTTGTTAGATTAAATAATAGATCGACTGCTGGCTCCATTCACATAAGATTCCTCAATATCCTAATGAAAAACAGCATTTGAGAGAACAATTAATCCAACATCGTAACTTTAAGAGAGAATAAATAGAATTCTAATAGATACCCTTTTTAAGTCCTCTAATTTCTTCATATCTTCTGGTGATTTGACTACTGCTACACTGTATGCTTCGATCACAGCTTTGATCTTGAGAAAAAGAAGAACATTATTAAAAATGAGTCAATATTACCACAAGATCAAGCTTTTGTTGAATCATCGAAAAACTCTTATTACCAAGAAATATAGACTTGTACTCTTAGCACTCATGTCAACCAGAAATTTCTCAAGAGAATGAGATCCTTTCTCTATGGTTAAGTAGCTTCAGAAACAATAGAAAAAAAAGAAAGATAAATAATAGAGTCAAAACAATCGAAGTTTAACTTATCAATAATCTTGATTTTGATTAATATTCAACATATTCAATAATCCAATATATTCAGGAAATTGCATTTACCATATCTAAGTGATATAGAAGTTAATATCCCCTTCGCTGTAGGAGTATAACTTGTTAATTAGATAATCATGAATTCCTGATTGATCATAATACAGATAGAATGTTTTCAGCAGCTCATCAATCGTTAGCTGTTTCTTCATCATATACTTCATGAGCTCTTTAACTTGCTATTTTGTTGGCTTCTCCATAAATGAAAGTCGATGAGTGCCATCCTCCAAATCGACTTCTTCAACTATCTTTCTAAGTTCAGCAAACATATTATCGTTTTCTTTTCTTGTGTATTTTTTGGTATTTTTTTTCCAAATAATTTTGCGAAATCAAAAGGGGATATTTTTCAAATAAATTCTTTTCCGAATTTCGTTCGATTTGATCAACTCATGTTCAAATGCATGAGTAATTAATATTTTTTCCAGGGAAGTTTGTCTGCTAATTTAAAATAACAAGAAAAGTAAATGAAGAGAAATTAGAAATTAAGAAATTTGTTTGTTTGTTTGGAAGAATTAATTAATACAGGCAGAATAAGACATATTGAAGAGATTAATTATTTTGCAGAAGAAAAGAATAAGGAAAAAAAGGGGAATAGAAAAAAAATATTTATAAAAAATATTCATGATAAAAATAATAAGAAGTGCTAATTTAATTAAGGTGATTCAAGGGCATATCCCGTTTGTCATCTTTTGGAAGTTGTCATATTGCTTAGTACGCCAGTTATCAAGACTCTCATTGATAAGTTTGTTTACATAATTTTGAAGCTTTTGAAGATTAAAAAATATATATGTAAAACGGATTATTTTTTTAAAGATATTTTTGTGAATCAAATCTTACTGATTTTTCGTCGAGATTTTCTTTGAATCTGTCTCGGAAAATTTCAATATCAAATCCTTTGAAGCAAGGTAAATCAGATTCCATTTGCATGATCGAAACCAAAAAGATAATCTCATCCACATATTTTTGCAAAGCAAGAAAACCTTAAAACATTAAATTCCTAAATCGGTTAAACTACTCAGACTCTTTTCCTTCCATCAACTAGACGTATTCCTAAAAATAAAACACATCAAATACAGATACAAAACTTGAAATTAAAGTTAAGCAAATTGTATTTGATAATCTTTATTGCTATGCTTACCTTTGTGAGTTTGAAGGGAGCAGATTCGAAGTTGATTCCACCAGGTGAAATACTAAACATGAATCCGTAATCGATGTGAATTAGACGTCCTGTATTGTCGACGAGGATATTCCCATTGTGTCGATCTTTGAATTGTAAGAGATAACAGACGATCGAATATCCTGCGAGACTCTCAATGAAATTGCTCTGCGCTTAGTTGAAATGCTTCCCAAAGTAGTCCTTATAGAAATCGTACAAGTTTGTGAAGTTAAGTACTTTTTTCTTTAATCCATCAATCGAATATGTATTCGGAAGAAACTCTAAAGAAAAGGTTATCAAATTACAATAGGAAATGGGGAAATAATATCATATTTACCAAGAATTCCTGAGGAAGCAGAAGTGACTATGATCTCATAAGGTCTTAGCCATAGAGCTAAATTTGCCGACTAGAATATGCTCTAGAACTTATAAATAAGTTGCATTGCCAGCAATTCCTATCGAAGATCATCTCCACCTTTGAATATAACTACTCTAACTTTATGTGATTTAAACCCACTGTACGGTGATTTTTGTTTTATTTTTATCATTGTATCCTCCCAGATATCTTCCCATGGAAATTTCCTTTGAATCGTAACATTTGTAATCTTTTTTTAAGCAGTGTCGCCTTCTGGTTCAATCATATCTAAGGCACTGATTTTTTCACTGGTAATTTATTCCTCCAGCTCATCATAATGTAGATACTTATAAATCTAATGAATTTCTGAAAAAATATGCAAAAAAAATTGTTAAGAACATTGTTTAGTTTCCCCCATTATTCGATTACCTTTTTCATATTACGGATACCATTTTTGAATATTTTTGAAGAATTTAAGCACATCAATAACCTTCAAATCTCTCATTTCTATTAACTTTCTTTTCCCGACTTTCATCAAAAAAAATTACACAATTATTCAGCCGAAAATAGTAACATAACCAATCTAACTTACGATTATCCTTGAGATTCATATTCACATAATGATGGTCTTCCCGCATAGGATCTAATACATTATACTCTGTATGAATTGATGATCTTCTAATCGACCCAAGTTTCTTTTGCTTGAAGTAAATATTAAACCTTCGAAGATTCACCTAATAAGCCTCTAGTCTTTCTCCTTCTAAGTTCACCTATTCTAATTTAAATTATCTATTGAATCTCTTCAGCGCTTTGAACTAGAGATCATCAGGCACAAGCGATCTTGATTTCTAATAAATCTTGTGGAATTTGTAAATAGATGTTTATTCTTCTCGCGTGTTGAGTAATGTACTCAGTAACCCTTTTTTCTCGCATACAGGTGGTGGCTCAATTGGCGCTAGTAAATGCATTTCTTTGGTTTCTTACTCACAAGCCCAGACACTGAAATTTCTGCCGTATTTGTTTATTTTATCAAAATGAGAAGCGCGCATGCTACTTCGCTCCATGTTAATTGAATTAACTTCTTCAATATTTTCAGAAAACTCTGGGCCATCACCAATTGTGCCGACATCGTCTAGATCATTTGAAGAAGATGCCTTCTTTTTGATTGATTTCAATTCATTCACACTGAGGGAAATAACAACAACAAAATTCAGTTATTTTATTTGAGAAACTTGTGTTAAAGAATAATAGGAGCAGGAAATAATAATAATACTCGATAGTTTCAATAGCAACTCTGTATGGTACTCTCATCTTTGTATTAAAACATGTGACTTCATCATGCACTATTCGAACAACCTGTGAGTTAAAAGAATGAGTGTTTTTACAAAATCAATGAAAATTATTTTAAAAAGTAATAAAGCTAGCAACACCTAACAAATATTTGTTGAAAATGTTAAATTTATTGGTTATTACTAAGGTTGAAATGTGCTTTTAGTTTTTTTCTTATCTAAAAGGGATGAATGCACCCTGGAAGAGATCACTGTTACTGCAAAGAATTAACAAAAAAATCTTACAAAATCCAAATATCAAAAGAGTAATTGCAATTAATTCTCTTACGGATTTTTTTCTCTGAGTAACGACAGCCATTTATCAGCACGTTTCATGTAAAACTTTAGTTTTTCTTTTCGGATAGATGAATCATGCTTTTTGAGGGTTAAAGAGACGTTCACCATGTTATTGATGAAAGTATTGAGAGCTTTGCTGTATTTCCCTCGAATTTCTTTCTCTCTATTTAGTTTTCCAGCCTCTAAGAAAAATTAGCAATACATCAAGAATTGCTAAACTAAATAAAATTCTGTATGTTACCATAACTGAGAGATGATGAAAATATATCAAGATTCTATGGTCCTTCTCTAAATGCCTACTCTACGATCTGTTTTAGAGAAAAGAAGGATAAGATAAAAGTCTTATAAGTGAAAAAAGTAACATTACAGCAATAAACTTAACTATTCTCTCATTTTAGGCTTATTTTTGGTAGTCATTTTGGAATTGTACACTGAAAGCATCAAGTGACCAGGAAATCTAAATAAACACAGTTTTTTGTCAAATCACAGTGCCTAAACTTATTAATTTAATTACTTACCAAAAGGTAAAGATTAATGGTCTTAGAGCTCATATCTGCTAAGAATTTCTCTAGCCCTTCCGAACCTCGAGTTATAAATAAGTAACTACAGAAAAAAGCAACAGTATTCGTTTAAGAAATGAGTTCATATTAGAGTTTTTCCTGATAATCATTGAGAAATGAAAAAATGTACTCTCAAAAAGTTTAAATTGATTTGTTCTCACCATAATTCTGCTATGTAAAAGTTGAGATCAGCTTCTTCATAACTGTAAAGCCGATTTACAAGATAATCATGAATTCCTCGCTTGGAGAAATACTCGTATAAATTCTTTAGAAGTTGCTCAATAGTGAAATCTTTCTTTGAGAATATCTTAAGGAGATCCTTAGTGGTAGCTGAAGACCTTAGCGCGGTTGTCTAAGTTCCTTATGGAAAATTATCTTCGACTAATTAAAGACCTAATAAATGTCCTGTTTTTTGAATGCCTTCAACAGATATGGGAAAATGGCTAAACCATCCTCCTTCTTTGGATTCCTTAGGAGGTGGAGAAAGGGGATACTCTTTTGAAGCAAGCATATCTCTCTCACTTTCTGTATCTATTTTTGGACCTATTATCTGTTAATTTAATGGAAAGTAAAAATGCACAAATTAATTATTTTGTGGGTGGGATAAATAAATGAAAGTTCCAAAATAGACCCCCCTAAAATACTCTTTGAGTTTAATTTAAATAGTTCTTAATATAAATGGCACATAATATCATAAACTACTTCAGACTAAGGAGGATCATGTGTTTTAGTATGAAATAATGTTTTAAAAAAGAAACAAGATTACAAAGAATATTTAAATTTCGAGAAAAAAGATGAAAAAGCAAATTTAATTAAAACTTTAAGGAAAAAATATTAGAAGAAGAAAAAAATCATATAACGCGTTGAATTATTTCTAAATTGAGAAATGACTTTTAAACATTCCCTTAAAACACATAGACAAAATACATTTTTAATTTTTGTTTCTTCTTCTTCTTCAATTCTTCCATGAAGGTTATTTTTTGGAAGATCCTGGTCGAAGAAGTGATTTTTTTTATTTTTCTGAAAATTAAAAGTAGGCTTCTTTCAAAGCTGTTTTTGTAGATAAATATCCTTTAGGCATGCCCATATCTTGCACTGGACAAATGTATTCAACTGCTATTTTACCATTTGGATATTCGATTCTTTCACCCCAACACATGCATCTCAGTACAGTACGAGGCGAAAAATAAAGACCTTCTTTTCGCATAGGGATATCTGCAAAAATTGCTTAGTCTAAAGAATCATAAACGTAAAATCCTCCTTTGTGATCCGGTTTTGCAGGTTAATGCATGGTGACTCCAAGAGCGTATTCAGTTTTTCCATCGTAAATTGAGAGATACTATCCAAGAGTTTTAGCAACCATTTTAAAGCAAATCGTTTCTTTCTTTGGGCCATTGTCACTGTTATTATTATTATTATTGTTCATTTTTCCATCTTTTTCAGTTTTTCTACTCAATAATTGCAAATCCATATTTTTTTTAATAAATTATCAAACCTGCAGCTGTGATTGATTATCTTTTATGATTGTCTTTGACAAAAAAACCACTTCTCAAATATTAAGTGATCATTAATCTATTTCAAAATGGAAAAGACTAACTTTATTTGATAATTTTATCATTTTAGAAAGATTTGTGAATTTTTTACTCACTAATGGTAGAAATACTCTAACTCTTTATTTATTTAGATTTTAACTCATAACATTTTAAAAAAATGAGAAGTAACTGCTCTATTTTCTTTGACTAATACTGCTAGTCTTCTAAGAAAATTCAAAAAATGATCTCTTAACTTTCACACTTATCTTGAACGAAAAGAGAAAAGTGGTGGGAAATCATATAAACTGTTTGGTGGTGGATGTCTGAATTATTTAACTCTACTTTGCAGCTGACAAACAAAGATACATACACTACACATTAGATAACAGATGAATAACAAAACCATGAAATTAA
>Ga0302271_10003975_pt1 | contig 12064 bp, 28 predicted proteins | sample III_Bog_N1_1_FD_198767 | JGI IMG/M metagenome (GOLD analysis project Ga0302271, IMG submission 198767) | Peat permafrost microbial communities from Stordalen Mire near Abisko, Sweden - III_Bog_N1_1 | ecosystem: Environmental > Terrestrial > Soil > Wetlands > Peat | place: Sweden: Abisko... | reverse complement strand
ACATCTGGATTCAATGTCTGCGATACCGTGTTCCTCTACTCCCGCCCCTTTAGCTGCAAGAAGAATAAAACCTTCAGAACAATCAAATTCTTCTTCAAGTACGCCTTCCTCATTTACTTGAATTATCTTAGCCGTAATCTTATCAATTTCCCTCATTGTTGTCACTTTACCACTCTCCTATACTAAGTGCATTAGTAGCTTTCCCTAATGGAGCATTAGTAACAATGTATAGTTTGTTCCCTTTCCCCAGCAAGGGCAAGACCTAATGTAACGTCAAGCATAGCAACTTGATTTTCTGTAAGAGCAACCGGATATATTACTCCGTCCTTACAGTATGTAATTACAATCCCATCAGATACACCGTCAGATAAATTTTCCACTATCTACTTACCTCCTTAATGATCTCGTCTATTACCTCTACGTAAGTATTATGTTTCTGTAGGTATTGTTTGTTGCTGTATTTTCCACCACGCTCGGCGTTTATGGCTGCTCTTTTAATTTCAAGTATTTCTAATATTTTTTTCTTCTCAGCCAGTTTTGATTCAATAACAAGTAAGCCGATAGAAGACTCCATATCTTGTACTAAAGTAGTAGTGAGATTTTTTAAATCTGTGATACACCTATCAGCAGTGTACACTGGTTTATTATCCCCAATCGTATGAGGCTGTCCGCAGAATGGACATACTCCACTGCAAATGTCTACCCACTCTGAAGGATAGGTTCTTTCACAGCTATCACATACGCTGCAAGGTGCTCCACTAGTCTCTATTGCCTCAGCTATCTCCATGAAGTTTTCGATAAAAGTATCTTTGCTCATTGACTTGTTAATTACTTCTCCTTTAGTAATAACAGCAGAATTACTTTCCTTAGTCATATTACTTTCCTCCTTGTCTTTGTCGCTAAATGTTGATAAACCACATGTTATATAGGTATCATTTCCTCTGCATGAACTAGTACATGTAGAACTCCTGCAACACTCGCAGCAACAAGCAAATCCTAATCCCTCTTTACATGAAACTCTACAGTTCACGTATTGTCAACTCCTATAAGTTTATTCATGTCTTTTTCAAGATCAATAGCATCTTTTGATACACTTTCGTTGTCTTCAATGAACAACTTTATAGTTTTAGCATAGGAAACAATATCCTCCTTAATTCCTGTAACACAAGACTCTTCAGATATTACCTCTACCATAAACCTATGGCATCTTCCGTAACGTTGGCTAAATCCTCTCATTTCCTTGATCTCTTCCAACTGTGATGTTGTAAAATAGTCACCGTAGAACTTCCCACACTTAACTGATTGGTTAATAACTCTAAATCGTAATCCTTCTTGCACTCTATCACAAGTAATGACTACTTTAGGAACTGTAGTTCCTGTATGATTAGACATTTACAAGTCACCCAACTTTCTTGCACACTCAGGACAGTAGCAATTTCCATCTTTCTTTACTTTCCACCCGATACTCTTTATTTTTCTGTCCGCTTGTGCTGGTTTTCCTGGGATTGTTTCCTCTCTTATATGAGAGTATACGCTTTCTTGACTGCACAATGGTCCATCACACCTGTATATCACTTCATTCCAAACTGTCCTGCTCATGTTTCACATCCTTTATTTCAGGTATTTTATCCCTAAGATAAGTATAGTCTATAACCTTTTATTCGTCAAATGTAAATACTCCATCCTGTAAGCCATACTCCACCGTCTCTAATTCTCCACCCTTCCTCAAAGTAGTACCCTTTTTCATCATGAATTAAACCGTCTTCAAGATTAATAAACAAGTACTCGTCAGAAGCAAAGTAATAATGAGCTATTTTATTACCATTTTCCATAGCAACGTAAGCTTCACTTCTAGTCATGGACTCTCTCATGCATATATTCGCTACCCTACTCTGGAACCTTCCAGTTTCAGCTCCTTGTTTATTAATCCTCGTGCCAGGCATGTCAGTCATGTCAGTCATCATAGTCAACCTCCTTAAGAGATTCTATTTCTGTAACTTCTTCAACTGTTATCAGTAATGTCTTACCTTTAGATTCCTCAACAAAATTACCTAGTTTTCTTAGTACACTGTCTCTATACTGCTCAGAGTCCCAGTCTCCATCACATGTTACTAAAGCTACTTTCTTCATTTTAACTCCTCCACACACTCACATTCCATTATTCCTACAACCATATGATCTGAATAGTGACTATTCTCCCTGAACTTAGCTAGTGCTTCTTCCTTTGTTTCACTGTAGATGATAGTCTTCCAAGTTGCACTATACTTATGATACTTATTAGCATACTTAACTAAGAATTTCTTCATACCGTCTCTACTCCCTCTCTTACAGGTAAGTCTCTAATTTTACATGCTAGTAGTCTAGCTGATTCAAAGTCTCTGTCTCCTATGAAATCCAAGTACTCGTCATAGAGCTTAGTACATCCGTTGTACCCTTCTCCGTAGGTGACTCTATCTTCAGGCCATACAAGAGGGCATTGTGAACATTTTGCAATAAACTTGTCATATTTTGTATACTCACAAGCGAAGCAGTGGTTTAGTACTTCTTTTGAGAACCCAGGCCATTCAGATTTGTGCCTATGTCCTACATTTCTCTGAACAAATTCCCATAATCCTACATGCTCTGTATGATGAAACTTTCTTGACATATTATCACTCCCTTAATACATGTCTCCGTCTGATGGTACAGTAACGTAATAGTTACCTTTATCTTCGTACAAGTCTGCCCCGTACCCGCTATTTTCAATACCTTTTATAGCTACGTCAACATCAACTATCTTATACTTATTCCATACACCATGCTTGTAGTATACGGTTTTACTATCCTTAATTGTTTCAACTACTTCTTTATATCCTAATTTTATTAGTGATCTCATTTCGCCACGTCCTGTCCAGCAGTATAGTACACTTTCTTAGGCTCAATTCCAAATTCTTTCCAGTATTCTTTTGGTACCATTTCTCTATACATATCATCATCGTTGTCCCATCCAAAAAATCCCCAGCAAGAATCAGTCTCTTCATACTCCCATCTTTCTTCACAGTCTTCCTTTCTAGAGCATGGTACCAGTCGTCCACAGTTACGTCCATAACTACATTCTATATCACAAGATTTAGGACATTCAAGATTATTCGAGCAAGTCTCACAAGTCTCAGTTTTCTCCTCTAGCTTGAACCCCCATACATTCCCTGTTAGGTAACTGTTGTAAGTTCTAACTTCACCTTCTAATAACTTCTCTGCTGCTTTAGTGTACTCATCAGAAGTTTCTTCACCATTTTTTAACATCCAATTATTCTTAATTTCTTCCATTGTTGCATAAGTCCATCCAACTTGTCCTGAGTCCCAACGATCATTAAATGATCCTGTACTCATGGAAATACCTGAATGGTCGTATAGATACAGTGGAAGAATTACATGGTCTATTAGAATAACCTCCATTAGGTCGCTATCGTCCAACTCTCCAAAGTTAGACTCTATGAAAGCATCGTCCAGCATTTCTTCCCAGTCTTCTTCTGGCACACTGTTATCTCTGTACCACTTTGTAGTCTTACTTACTATCTTTTCTTTCATAAATTCTGATTTCATTACTTGTGCATAGGCTAAGTTCTCTAGGAACTGTCTTGGATTTTCAAACTCATGTTTGTCACCTAGCACATAGTTTCTATGAAAACAGATCATATGACCAAAGTTGTCGTACATGTCTCTAGGACTGTCACAATCCTCATCTTGTTCAACAGTGATACGTACCTTGTCATTTTCAAATACTTTCTTTACATAAGCCATGTATATCCCCTCCCTAAATATTAATAGACTCTAGTATAATATCTCCTTCATCATCCTCTATAACGTACTCACATTCCATTACAAGTTGGCTATTAGGATTACCCATGAACACTGTTGCATTAGGATTTCTTTCTCTTAACTTTCTTATAAGCTCGTTTACTTTCAATGTTACTTCCTCCTAAAAGTTATAGTCGTAATGTTCATGCCTACCAGGTACTACTGGTGTTGTTCCATGCCATATTGCATACCAATTGTTCTTTTCAGACCAGTATGCAATATCTGTACCTCCGTTAAGGTCTACCTCATAGTCGTACTCAATATCATTGTTATTGATACAATGACCAGCAAATCCACCTGGAATAATTATCGGGTCAGTTAACCGTGTTGCTTTGTCTCTTTGCAAGGTAATGGTGCATTTAGTTTTCTTAATTATCGTACAAGCATGTCGATCCGAGTACATACATATTGTAGCACCATCTCCAACTTTTGCATCTTCTCTTGTCAGGTATGGATTTTTTACCTCAAACATCTACACCAACTCCAATTCTATTTGAGTTTCGTTCGTATGCAGTATCACCGGAATTAATAGAGTAACTAGTTTCCATGATTCCCTTGCTGCGTCTACTCTCCCGTAGTTCTTGCACAAGTTTCCAAAGAACAGTACCTCGTCACGAAATGACTTAACATCATTCTTTGTAATCAGATTGCTGTTTGTAAGCTCGTCCAGCATTACATAAAGTGTACCAAGTCCTCCTTTAAGTTCTTCATTGATAGGGTAAGTACTTATTGCTATGGTGTTAAATTGTGGTACAATGTCCCACAACAATCGTTCTTTTGTTGAATGCACTCTACATCCCCATCCTTCGTTCGTATTCTTCTTCAGCCAATACCTGGTTGTAGTCATCTGTAGCTGTCTCATCTTCCTTGTACATAATGTGCGCTATATTTTCAGCTCCTACCTGATCTACACCTACAGGAAGTTCTGTTATAACACGACCTCTTACTATATTAAAAGTAGGGTACCAGTCATCGTCTCCCTCTTCGTCCCTAGTCCAATGCCGCACTATTACTACTTTTACTTCCTTACCTTCAGTATCAATAAAAGTATGGCGAGTGTCAGGTAACTCGAATCCTAAATCTTTCGAATCTTCATCGTACATTCAAACTCCTCCTAATTGATTGTAGGGTATTTTCTCCCTAATTAAAGTATAGTTCATAGCCTTTTAAAATCAAATGAGATATAGGAATAAGTTTACTTATAGTAGACCATTTAAGTAGTCTCTTACATCTTCGTTGAACCTAGCAGTATAGGTATCGCTCCCATCATGAACTCTGTAAGTTCCTTTAGACACTATTTCGTCTACTATCTTCTTTATACTATCAAATGAGTCAGCTTTCCTTACTAGCTCAATAATAAAGTCAGATTGTTTTAAACTATCATAGTACATCGGACTCCAACTATCTTTAAGATCACTAGATAGTATGGTGAAACAACAGGCACTGAGTCTATGAATCTTAGGATTGTCAGGTATTCCTTCTACCTCTTTTACCAAGTCTTCTTTGAACTTGTTCATTTCATTTGTCATTCTATCAACAACTTCGTTTATCCCCATGATCCATCACCTTTTATATTCTTGTAACTTCCTATTACCTGCATAGGTGTCCCACAATATCTTGTCTCATCACATTTATCATATGGTTTCCCACTTCCGCAGCAACAAAGGTCTAGTCCCCAACCATTTACACAGTGGTTGCAATTACTATATCTTCCTACTATCTTGTTGATATGATTATAAAAGTTAGATTTGTTAATACGAGTAAACTCTTTAAAAAATTTTCTATTACTTATAGAGTAACTTTCATGTCCAATCTGGACAGTATAGGCACCACAAGCACACTGAGATACTTCAGTAATTCCGTAACTTCTTAAGTCTTCCTCAAGTTGTTTCTTACTCACTAATACCCCTCCACCGTGCATACTTTATTTCCATTTGTGTCATTTATTGACTCAGGTTCGTACCCGTTCTTAATCTTATGTGCCAGTTCCGTTAGTATTCTAGCTACCTCCATGTCTCTTTCCCATGAGTCCTGTCCGAAAGCTGACCCACCAGTCTTAATCCTAATTGTTAACATTGTACTTCCTCCTTACTACTTCCATTTACTACTATTAAAATCATCAGACAATACAACATCCTTATCCTGGTCTACTTCAACTGATTCAATGTCAAATAATGCACTCATAGTCTCAAAGTATACATGTCTATCTTTGTCATTCACCTTTTGTAGTTCTTCTATTAGCTCTTTTACTTTCATTTATACTCATCCTTCCTCACTCTTTTCTTCACCATTCTTGACGGGTACATAACGTTATCTTTGTATCTTTTAAGCTGATCCTTTGCATCATCAATGTTAGTTTCAGTTGTTGCTACTTCCCCATCCATGACCATACCCATAGTCACACTGTATCTCCCATTCGTCAACTGTTTTTCTTTTACCCATTTTTCTCTGTCCTCCTTGTCAAAACTTCTCTTGCACGAACATTGTTTTTTACTTTTACAGTATCTTATTTCTTTAACTCTGTCATTAATACCATACTTGCATAACCGTTTCATAGGATAAGAGCAAACTCCTGATATCCTGTGAACAAACATTTGAGGACTGTCAGTCTGTGCAAAACAAATTGTCTTGGTCATAAGATCTTTTATGTTGCTACAGATAATATCTTCAGAACCTACCCTTACTAACATTCTAATTCCCATAACTAATCTTTCCTTTCTGTAAAATGCTCACAAATACGCACTGTTACTAGACTTACACCGTAGGTAATTAACATTCTTGCAAATCCTGTTACTACCTCTTCGTTAGACAACGAGTCAATGAAGTACTTAATAGGGTCACCTGTTCCTAAACGACTGGCTAGTATAAATTTCTTTGCTATGGACTTGTCCACTTTACTCACTCCTTATAATGCGACTACTGAACGGTACGGCCTTTTTATTTGCATGGCTCACAATTTCCATTTCTTTCTTAACTGCTGCACACAGGTCTTTTACTTTTCCTTTAAATACGAATAATACCTCATTCATTTTGTCTCCACCGTCCTTTTATAGTCTATTGGTATGTTTGTTCAAGTATGATCGTTTGCATTCCGTGTGGATCAATTCTCGAAGTCTCAGGTAGTTCTACCCTATTCTAATTCCCCGTTCTTCCTTGTCAGTCAGTTCTTTACTTTCCTCAAAGAACGTTAGTAACCCTGACTCTCCATCAATAGGAAGTACTCTGTAGGAATAGTCCCCTTTCCTGTTCCTTCTCGTAGCTGTCGCTAACGCTGTTGTTCTGTCCATCTGGTAATCTTTTTCTATCTCTATTTTTCTTCCGAACAGGTGTGAAGATTCATCCTTGCAAACTACTGTCCCCATTTCAGTCGTAGTGTAAGACCAGAATCTCTGAATATTTATGAACGTCCCTACACAGCCCATCTCGTTAAACTTGTCCCACAGCATGTCTATGCTTATGTTTTCATCTGTGTCAATTATGAAGTACCCTTGCTCAGTGTTTATGTAAGGATTTATTACCGCTGTATTGTCTATCTGTTTCATTGCTTTCCAAACGAGAGAGAATGACTGGTAAGAGTTGTACACTAGTATGTTCCTTCCTTCTCTCTTTGTTACATCAGCTATCATAGTTACTACAGGCTCTGCTTCCTTTTTTATTCTTACACTAGCTTTTTTAGGTTTCAGTTGTTTAGGTTCTGGCATATTCTTCAGGCTTTCTTCAATTCTCTTTGTCCAAAAGTCCATTGTTATACCTCCAGTTAATTGTAGGATTTTCTTCCTAAGATAAGTATAAGATATAGCCTTTTATTCGTCAATTTGTACATAAATAAAGTGAGCATCTAAATCAATGCTCACTCTTCATTATTAGATATGACAGTCAACAATTGTCATCGTTAGCTCCTGGTCTGCATTTTTAATGTAATGGTCAAAATACTCCTCTTCCCATTTGTTCCCGTCTTCAGGAGTGTCGGATGACATTCCCCACCATCCCATCTTTCCTCGCTCTTCCCAAGTCCCATCAGGAAGCAGAACTGCAAAAGTAGTAAAAGGAGCAACTTTTAAATAGTCTTCTTTCTTAGGCATATCTCCGTATATTCCGTACTGAAACAAAATATGTTTTGTTATCTCCTGGGCAGAAGTAGAGCTGTCTTCTAGTAGCGCATGTTCAATATCTTTTTGTAGTTTATTCCACTGTAGTAGTCTGTCATTCTTGGTAGTAGTCTCTAGTACATCCCATTGAATGTCCTTTAGCTTGGCTGAGTCAGTCCATCTATATCCAACTATTTTCTCATTCGAACTATCTTTAGTCATCCAGCTAGGGCTACTAGGAACTCCAACTTCTGAATCGTCAGCTACAAGAAGTGACCCGTCCCATCTTCCTCCAACCTGATACCAATCCCATTGTGACTTGGGGTTATAAGTAGACATGTAGTACATTCCCTTACCGTCCCAGTAGTACCTATCTTCGTCATCTCCACTATTAGCGTAATCAACAAGTTGTTTAATCTTTGCGCCTGAAAATATAGGACTCCAAAGAGTACTTTCTAACAGTGCTCTTAACGTAAGGTCTATTCTATCCTTGTCATTGCTAATAATTTTTCCATTTATAACTTCTACCGTTCTCCCCCATCCGTTAGCGTTCCATTTCTTAGCTGCCAATGTAACCAGCATGCTACTTTTAGTCTCTTCGATGTTATCCGGTAAAACTTTAGCCGACTTAGCATAGTATAGAATACTTGATAACCCCTCGTACTTCTTGTATGGCTCAACCTCGATATTTTCGTCAAATGGTTTTAGTAGCTCCTCATAATTTTGACCTTCTTTTGTAAATACTGCAACTGTAAAATGGCTCATCTTATCAACACTCCTTAGTTTATTTTAGGTTTTTGTCCCTATGTATATTATCTCATTCAACCTTTTTTAGTTCAATGTTAACATTATATCTTGGAGGACATAAAAAGAGGAAGTACACTGTCCACAAGGTACTTCCTCTTTTATAAGTTCTTACTGTTCCTATTATATTATGTTATAAGTTTTAGTAACTTAAATCATAGGACATCACTCCCCGTTTTGCTACTAGTTAGTCCAACATAGTAGTCCATATTTGTAATTAATTCTGGCGACTCAAACTCCTTAGCTAAGTCTGTGAACGCCATTTTATAGAATGAGTACTTTTTAGCACTCGAATCTAGCGAAAAATCTTTTAGGATTAAAGTTGACCCTGTAAATTCACCACTTCCGTTATATGTATCTTTCCAAATCTCAAGCATTCTTTCAGTATCTGAGCACTTGTAAACCCTGGCACCGTAAATCATATCTCTATCATATAGCCTTGTTTCTTTATTGTACCTAAATCCAAGTGTTTTTAAAATTGGTGTAATACGTAGCTTTAACGGTGTATTTCGTTCAATTATTTCTTGAACCTCTTCTTTAGTAATCCCTGTCATAATAGCATCACCTTATCCATTCTGTTTATTATGGGTATTGTTCCCCTATTTATATAATAGTCCTTTGCATAAGTAAAGTATATTGATTCCCTAATTAAAGGGAACATTAGATACTGTCATATTGTTTAAGTTTCTCACGTACACTGTATATATTTTTGTCACTTAAATCTGCAAACTGTAGATATTTTCTGTAGTCATTAACTGCGTCTGAAATGTTTCCTATCTTTTCATTCAGTATAGCCCTATCATTATAAGCATTGTAACTCGTAGGTTTTAATACAATTGCCGTTGTGTAGTCTGCCATAGCTAAGTCGTAGTTCTTCATTCTAACCTCAGTTATTCCCCTGTTACTGTAATACGAAGAGTTACCAGGACTAAGAAGAATTGCTGTTGTACAAGCAGCAAGAGCTTCGCCATACCTTTTCTCGGCATTAAGTAAATACCATAGTGTGTTGTAATAATGAGCATTCGTTGAGTCTATCTGGATAGCTTTGTTAATTAGGTCAATACCTTCGTCGTAGTGTCCGGTTCCTTCTCTTTCGCATATCTGGGCCATAACAGCATAGGCAGGAGCAAAATCAGGGTAAATTTCAAGAGCCTTAGTAAAGTAATGTTTGGAACTCCCATACTCCATTCCTGTATACCTTTCCATTCCGCAAATAAACCATCCTTTTGCTTCTGCGTATACTTTTAGTCCGAGTCTATTTTTCTGGTCGGTTATTGAATCTGTGTTTACTTTTGCCCGTACTGTCGCTGACTCAACTCCGTTAACTAACGAGTATGCTACCTCTTCAACCTGTATGTTACCTGAAGCTAAACAGCTTATCTCATCTCTAGACAACAATGAGTTCTTAACTTCTGAATAACTCTGAATGAACACTCCTGCTTTCTCAATAGCATCTCTTTTTGCCAGAAGCAAGGCTCTGTCTTCGGCAACCTGTTTAGAATCATTGTCTTGAAGAATATAGGAACCATTAGCAGTTACATCGTACACTTCAGCTTTTACATTAACTGCTGTTCCCAAAACAAAAACAATGGCTAAGGTACTTAATAACTTTCTCATGGTTCCTCTCTCCTATTGCAGTATTACTACTGCTGTATTTTTAATAAAATTTGATCCCTGATTTGCAGTCAAAATTAAATTTCCATCATTAACGGATATCACAGCGGTAGTGTTCTTTATTCCTGTCGCTTTTACTACAATTGGATTATTTCCTGCTCTTGAGCTACCAGCTAATGCCTGGCTAACTAAATCATCGTTCGGGGCATAGTCTGCTGTCCCATACTTAACTGTCCAGTCAGGGTCAATATACGTTCCTCCGTAGATTAATTTTCCAGATTCATCAACAATTTGTGGACACATGGCATTGTCAATTCCTAACCCTCTTGCATCAATAATCAACCCAGTCACTGCATTGCTGCCTGTCGTTCCTTTAACTAAATCTGGTGCAATTTTCTCTGTAGGTAGTGGTACTGTCTGTGTTGGCTGAGTCTTATCTAGCACAGCGTCAGTAATGCTACCATCACCGAATAGGTTTAATTCCATACTAACCATGCGCATTCCGTTCTCTTCCCACTCTTTGATAATGTGAGCACCACGAATACTAGCCTGTACTTTTGTCTTTACTACATCATTTGCAATAACCGAATTTTGTACTGTCGTATTACCTTCTACAGTAAGGCCGTTAACTTCCTCAGCTAAATTTCGGTAAGCGTCCACAATTGCTGCTCGTCTAGCTGTAGAATTTGCCTGTCCTAAAGACAGTGATCCAGGCATTGCTCCTCCAGAACCTGTCACAATAATAACTTTCTGTTGCCAGTCAACGTTACCTGCCGAAAAGCATGTTGATGTTACAAAAAATGTTATCGCAAAAAACATTAGTAATTTTAATCCTCTATTTGCATAGCTACTTTTCATCCTTCATTCTCCTTTTCTCCACACATTCTGGTAACTCTCATAGCAACAGCTTCTTCAATCTTCCTTACGAAGCTAGTAAGCTCTTTGTCTCCCATAGCTTCTAGGTCAATTGTTGCACCTTTACCTATCCCTCGTCCAGTCCCTATCTTCGGAAATACTTGTATTTTCCCTGCTTCGTTAAACACTCGAATTTCATTCTTGTCAGTAGTAATAACTTCCGGTGTTTCGTCTTCCCAGTATTTACTCATTGTCCCCACTCCTTAGTTAGTCTTCGCATTCACACTCGTCATCACCACAATCCCCATGACAGTGACATTCCCCTCCATCACTATGGCTGCATTCACAATCCTGCCTGTCTCCGTCCCATCCTCTTGCACTTACAATGTTAGATGTAAAAACAGTCAATACTACAGTTAAAACTATGAGTATCTTTTTACTAGTTGACATACTACTCGCCTCCACTATAAGTAGAAGGGAGGCTGTATGCCTCCCGCCTTTCTATTCTAAAGAATCTTTCAGTGCGTTAAGTTCTTCAATAGACATTTCCTTGAGTTTTTCGTCCTTCTTTTCATTAATCAACTGTAAAATACGTTGTTTCTTTTCTGCGTTTTCGTGTTCTTTAACCCGTACTGTGTCTTCAAACTGCTTTACATTAATAATATGTTTAACGATGTCGAATTTTAACTGCACAGTTTCGTCTTGTTTTTGTGCTTTAAGTACAAACGAAACGTTCTCATCACTGTTTAACCGTTTGTTCAGTTCACGAGCAATACTGTCGAGGGTAGTAATCCCTTCCCGTTTACTTGTTAAAGGAAGACTCCATAAGTCATCAGTAGTAATCGTTCCTTTCGAAGTGAAAAAGT
>Ga0302271_10003970_pt1 | contig 12078 bp, 7 predicted proteins | sample III_Bog_N1_1_FD_198767 | JGI IMG/M metagenome (GOLD analysis project Ga0302271, IMG submission 198767) | Peat permafrost microbial communities from Stordalen Mire near Abisko, Sweden - III_Bog_N1_1 | ecosystem: Environmental > Terrestrial > Soil > Wetlands > Peat | place: Sweden: Abisko... | reverse complement strand
AGCATTGAAAATTCATAATATCTTTTCCCTTAACAACTCCATCGAAGAACTATTCTCATACATTGAAGACTGCTTCAAAGAGGAACAAGTTTAAGTTGAAACTGTAGATTCCTTGGCGCACTTGACCTTCAATTAATCCATTGGAAATAAGAAGATAAAGTTCAAAATCACCCTTAAACAAATCGAAATGAACATTTAACAAATTATCTAGGAGATGTCCATAGAATTCGAGAAGATGTCCACAAAAGTAGAAGAGATGTCCTTAAAGGCTGAGGAGAACTCCACAAAAGTTAAGGAGATGTCAACACAATTTGAAGAAAAACTCTTCCAAGCCTAGACTAAGATCAATCAATTAGAAGAAGTAATTCAAAGACTGTTAAACGATTCTGTAATTCTCAAGGAAGATGAAAAAGAGATAGTAAAAACGTGGGTGTCTGCAGGCAAAGGTGTATCTCATTTTGAGCTTCTGTATAGAGCTTCAATACACGGGTTTTAATCTTAAGTATTTCACTTAAGATGTGATGGAAAGGGTCCTTTGATTTGTTTTATCAGATCACAAAACAAAAGGAGGTTTGGCGGTTATATCCACCTCAAATTTCAAAAGAACTTAAGTAGTTATGTAGCTGCAAATCCGAATGATTCATTCTTATTTTCCCTTGACGATAAGAAGCAATACCTCTCTAATGAGACTAATTGCAGTTAAGCATATCTTTCAAATTCAAGTTATGGATTCACGATGGGCGGTGGGCATGACCTTTATTTGTCAGACAATTGCAATGCAAACGTCTCATCATCCTCTAGCCTTTCAGCTGCTTATGGTAAAAATTAAGGTGGCAATAACTCGTCTTTAGCTGGAAGTAATACTTTTTAGGTAGAAGAAATTGAAGTATATCAAGTTATTTACAAGCCATGAACTAAGAATAAGATGTCTATGTATGATAAGTTAGCCGTTTTATAATAGAAACATATCTTGTTTTTACTAAATAGAATGGGAACATAATTTTTTTTATTGAGTTAATTGCCTATTAATCTTACTTCTTGATTTAAAAAAAAGGAAGTTTGTGATTTACTTTGACTATGTATTCTAATCATTTTTTGTAACAGATTTCTTCATTTATTTTTTTCAAGTTATTCTAGATTGCCATCTTCTTATTAGCAGTAAGAGTTAAGCATCAAATGGGGTGTAGATAAATAGAGAAATTCCAAGAAAACTAGATCTTGTAAAGTCAGTTAATTCCTTATCTTCTCAACTATTCTTGTTTGTTCTTTCCCTCGATTATTCATCTCTACTACCTTTTTGTTGTGTTTTTAGTACTTTATCTTAAATACTTGAGGAGTATAGAATTTATTAAATAATAGAAAGCTATTCAAGCAATGGGATCACATATTAAATTCCAAAAAAATGCAATTTGCTATCTACTATCAGCCAGAGCAGAGAGTATTTATCCACACTACAAAAAATGAATCGCTTAGAAAAAGAAGAAATAGTTGATCAAGAAGTTCTGGAATATACTCAATATTTGGGAATGAATCTGCAAGAAGATACAGCGTATCTCTACATCGCATAGGAAGGGTATTAACTGGATAGTAGCTCAAGAATACTATTAATCAATGAACATAAATATTCCCAATTGTTTACAATGGCTTACTATGATACTTGAACTATTGATTGATTGTTGAATAAGGCTAAATGCAGAGTTATTTAAAGGATGGAAGGATTTCTTTACAGAAACAGTAGAAGTTTACTCTTACAATATATCAACTTCTCAGACTCAATGGGAGCAACCTTGTGACAAGATTTACAAGGAGGAATTCAGAAAACGAAAGAATAAAGACTTAGAAATGAATAAATAAGAAAGATAATCACCAGGTAAAAGGAAGAACATTGATTAGTATGATAAGCTCGAAAAGCACAGTTTTAGCAATGATCATATGAGTGCTGATAACAATGTGAACAATAGCGAAGATAAGGATATTTAAAGTAGTAATGAGATGTTGAAAGTTGATAAAATATTAAGAAATTGTGAGATATCGAACAAGATAAATAGCTATTAAATATGGTTAAAGAAACTGAGAATATTCATAGTAGTGTGATGGAATCAATAGTACCCAATATGCTGAATCTTCTTTGCGAGGTGCTAATATTGAAAAACGATAATTCAAGCATATTGCCAATGAAGCATCGAAGAATGAGTTTAAAACAAATACTGACAATTGTTATGATTGTTAAGAAGATGCTATTGATAGCTGGAAGAATGCCAAAATTCAAGAAAAGACCATGAAAGATCCCACCAACAAAAGTAGAAAATATTAATGATATTTTTTATAATCTCAATGATATTGTTGTCTATTACCCTGATATCTTTTTCATAAATGTTTAAGCTTTTTAACTTTTATCAATTTTACAGTTCTAATTGAGGAAATTCTTTTACGAAAATGAACAAATTTAGAACAATCACAGGGTTTGTTGAACAACTTGAATGAATAAGAAACAATGGCTGGGGAGGGGGAAGGAGAGAATACATTCCAGAGAAACAAATCAATGAAAATATGCAAGAGAAAATAGTTAAATATTATGTTTCAAAAAAGCGAGGTGAAGAGGCTTTAGAAATTCAGTAGAGAGTAGTAGGATGTTGGGTGATTTTGAAAGATGATTATTTTGCATTGTAAATTTGCTATGCCTCTTCATTTCTTGGTTTTCTGTAAAAAGATCTTTTTTTTTGAATAGTTCTAAATTATTCATTTAATCGTAGCTTTTTTGTCTATTTGATGATAATCATTAGTAGGTTTGTTTTTTATTTTCTGCAATTTGTGGATATTGAAAGGGTAATTTCAGTTAATATTTTTGGCAGGGTCTACTCTTTGGGTTTTTGTGAAAAGATAGAAGAAACTGATTTCTTAATCTGTAATCTAATAGGAAAAATACAGCAGATAAATTTTAGAATATGATCCAAATAGATTATTTTTTAAAGAATAGATACGTCTTTTTCTTTCTCTCTCATTCTAGTTTAAGAATAAATAGATTTTATATTTTATTTTTTACATTAGTGGGTTAAAACTCTAATAATTTCATATTAAAACAAAGAATAATTACGAGTTTATGCAATCAATCGTAGGATTTATGATACAGTTTGCGAATAAGAAACCATAATGATTTGAAAGGGATAATAGTTAGCAATGAAATAAATCAAGGAAATTATTTCTAGCCAAAATAGAGGAATCCTTGATTTAAAGATTAGTGGTGAATAGGCTGTAGCAAATCAGCAAAGGAAGGGAGATTACTTTGAGTTTTACAATAAAGAAGTTATTTGAGATCAAAAGATATTTCATCTATCTTTTTTTCTTGATTTCTTTGAGCAATACTTCCTTGATAATATTTTTTTTAAGCATTAGGGTTTCTCATTTGATGAGAATATTTTTTAGAATATTTCAAAGAACATCTTCTTTGGCTTTTAATATTTTTCTTAGAAGGAGTTTTATGGCAGCTGAAAGGGTAGTTAAGTTTGTATTTTTTTAAGTCTATTCATTGAGAACATGTTTGCTCAAAGTTTAACAACTTGTCAACCACTATTCAACATCAAAGAAGAAACTACTATTTAGAAATCTACCTTCTCTTCCTTTAATTACGTCTTATTAAGAAAGACTCTAAGAAATTGACTTCTTTATATGTAATAAACAAAAAAAGTTTCATTAATTATTGAAACACTATCCAAATAAGTTGATTTGATCTCCCCTTTCTCTCTCTCTAGTCTAAGAAAGCAATGCGTCAAGGGAAAATAATAATTTATTTAGAAAAAGGCAAGGCAATACAAATCAAAAAAGAGAAAAGAAACTATATTGTTTTTTACTTAAAACTCATAAAACAAAAATGGACTAATAATCTCAAAACTTGGATCAATTGAATTCGCTTCCCATAAAAAAAGCTTAATTCAAGCTTACAAACTAGAAGGACTAAATTTTTACAGTGAGGCTTATTCTCATGGACTAGGAGTTTATCCGTATTCAATTATTTCTTTCACGTAGTTGTTGGCAGATTAACATAAACCTGAGTTATGCATTGAAAATTCACAATGTGTTTTTCCTGAATAACTCTATCGAAGAACTATTCTCATACTTTGAAGACAGCTTCAAATAGAAGCAAGTCGAAGTTGAAACTGTAGATTCATTAGCACATTTGAACTTCAATCAATCCTTTGCAAATAAGTAGATAGAGTTCAAAATCACCCTCAAACTAATCGAAATGAACATCTAACAAATCATCTAGGAGATGTCCATAGAATTTGAGAAAATGTCCACAAAAATCGAGGAGATGTCCAAAAAAGCTGAGGAAAATTCCACATAATTTGAAGAGAAACTCCTTCAAGCCTAGACTAAGATTAGCCAGTTAGAAGAAGAAATTTAAAGGGTGAAATTTAGTTCTTTAATTCTCAAGGAAGATGAAAAAGATATGGTTAAAAAGTGGGTGTCTGCAGGCAAAGTTGTATCTCACTTTGAGCTTCTTTATAGAGCTTCAAGGTACGGATTCAAAGCTTCTACTTATAACTTAAAATGTGATGGAAAGGGTCCCTTGGTTTGTTTTGTCTAATCACAAAACTAGAGGAGGTTTGGAGGTTATATTCACCTCAAATTTCAAAAGAACTTAAGTAGTTATGTAGCTGCAAATCCGAATGATTCATTCTTATTTTCCCTTGACGATAAGAAGCAATACCTCTCTAATGAGACTAATTGCAGTTAAGCATATCTTTCAAATTCAAGTTATGGATTCACGATGGGCGGTGGGCATGACCTTTATTTGTCAGACAATTGCAATGCAAACGCCACATCATACTCTTGCCTTTCAAGTGCCTATGGTAAAAAGGAAGGTGGCAATAACTAATCTTTAGCTGGAAGTTATAATTTTTAGGTAGACGAAATTGAAGTTTATCAAGTTATTTACAAGCAATGAACCAAGAATAAGATGTTAATTTGTGCTAAGTTAGCCGTTTGATAATAAAAACATATCTTGTTTTTTTATCAACTAAATAGAATGCCAACATCACTTTTTTTGTTGAATTTATTTTCTATTCATCTTCATTCATCATTTCAAAATGGGAAGGGATAGATCGACATTGAGTGTGTATTGCTATGTCATTAGCAGTAAGAGTTAAGCATCAAATGGAAGTGTAAATAAATGGAGAAATTATCAAGAAAAAAATAGTTCTTGGTGAGTAGTTAATTCCTTATCCTCTCAACTATTCTTGTTTTTTCTTTTCCTCGATTATTCATCTCTACTAACTTTTTGATGTTGTGTTTTTAGTGCTTTATCTTTAAATACTTGAGGTAAGTAGAGGATTAATTCAATAATAGAAAGCTATTCAAGCCAAGTGATCACATATTAATTTCAGAGAAAAAGACAATTTGCTATCTACTATCAGCCAGCGCAGAGAGTATTTATCCACACAACAAAAAATGAATCGCTTAGAAATAGATGAAATAGTTGGTTAAGAAGTTCTGAAATACGCTCAATACTTGGGAATGAATCTGCCAGAAGATACTTAGTATCTCTACATCGCATAGCAAGGGTATCAACTGGATAGTGGTTTAAGAATAATACTAATCATTGAGCATAAATATCTTCAACATTGCTTACAATGGTTTACTTTGAGACTTGAATGATTGATTGATTGTTGAATAAGGCTAAATGCAGAGTTACCTAAAGGATGGAAGGAGTACTTTACAGACGCAGGAGAAGTTTACTACTACAATATATCAACTTCTTAGACTCAATGGGAGCATCCTTGCGACAAGATTTACAAGGATTAATTCAGAAAACGAAAGAATAAAGACTTAGAAATGAGTTAATAAGAAAGGGAATCACCAAGTAGAAGGGAGGGTATTGATTAGTATGATTAGCTTAAAAAGCATAGCATTAGCAATGATGACCTGAGTGCTGATAACAATGTGAACAATAGCGAAGATGAGTTTTTGAAAAGCAGTAATAAGATGTTGAAAGTTGGTGAGATATTAAGAAATTGGGGGAAGTCGAACAAGACAAATAACTATTAAGATAACTAGATTGACATTGTTAAAGATACTGAGAACATTCATAATAACGTGATAGAAGCAACGCAAATGGAGACGAAACCATCAACAGCAGCGGTAGGAAAGGGATATTCTTCCAAGGAGAGCCTAGTCGCCAGCAGCGAAAACACAAGTAGCCAATATAAGAATGACTTTAAACAAAATACTGCCAATCACTATGATTATCAAGGCGATGCTATTGATAGCTGGAAGAATGAGAGAATTCAATAAAAAACCCTGAAAGACACTATCAACAAAAGTAGATAAGTATTAATGATTTTTATTTGTAATCTAGATGATATTGTTGTCGGTTACCCTCAAATATTTTTCAAAAATGGTTAAGCTTTCCACTTTGAAAACAGCGGCGATGGGAAAGATAACATCACGAATAGCAAAAGCAAATATTGAGAGACTAATTAGAGGTTTAGACAGCTATTCAAAGGGCTTTGTTGTAGGAAGCATTCAATGATGAAGAAAAACGTTTAGAATAAGATGTGAGAGAAGAAGCAGAAGATAAACTTTAGAATCAACTCCTTGACATGGAGTTGTAGTATTTCAAAGATCTTAAAGGGATAAAGAAAGCAGAGCAAGAATTCTATGACCGATAAGCACTACAAATTATTGAAGCTGAACAGTTAATCAATAGAAATGTTGCAGATAATGTACACACAAATAAAATAAATATCAAATGAACATAAAGGGGGGGAGGGAGGATTGAACAAGAACATGAATTGTTTTTCATTTGTTTTTAAAAAAATACAAATTGATTTCCTGTATTAAAAAACAAATATTATTTCTTTAGATTTAAGATGTTGAATATGAGCTTCGCATACTGAAAGAGGAAGTCGAGTAGTTTGAAAAGGAGTTCAAGTAGAAATTAGAGACAATTAAGTAATGGAGAGAACTCAGATAAGAGACATCTTTGACCAAAGCTTTGATTGATGACAGCTTCTCCTTAATCTCTTCTGATAAAGCATAGGTCTGCAATGTCTACGAGTTTAATAAAACTGATGATTAAAAGAATAGAGATTTTAATGGATCAATCATTAAGAATAGCTCTAAGTCACAGACTAACAGTGTAAAGCACCCATTATTACTAAGAGTTCAAAGTCCCAACAGTGAAGCCAGTAGCTGTAAGGAACATCACAGTGACACTTATATTCCCAAGAATGAAAATATATTTTCTGGATAATCAATCTCACATTGAGAGTAGCTAATCTTTTGAATAAGACTAACGAAGGCTTTTTTATGGGGGAACTAATGATTTATTTGGAGATATTTTGAGGATGGATATCATAATATACACAAGAATCAAGAATGATGTTTTAGCATTGTATATAAAACTAGACATGTTAGGCAAAGCCAATAATGAATATCTCTTTCTCTATGAATGTGAAATAAAAATGATAAATCCAAGCATTTTCTGATCAGAAAAACAATATTAAATCAAAAGCCTTAAGGTAATTAAGATAGTGGACTAGTTTGATTCAGGATAAGTATTATTTATCATCTCTAATGACTAGTCAGCTGTAACAATACTCTTTGAGTTGGTCGAGTTGAAATATTATTTTTCAGCTCAACTAACTAATAAGATCCATTGTGATAGTTTAAACCTCAAAGTGGTTTGATTCTCCATAATAGAGAAAGGGGTTGCATTTGGGGATGAATCAATTGCTCGAGACTATGTTCCTCGTTTATTAGACACAGATTTTTTATGTCTGATCTTTGACTGATGGGAGAACGGAATAATATTATTCTAAAACATTATTCTTAGCTTTTACTGTCTAGTTTAATCCTTAGAGATGTTAAAAACAAACAATAGAAAAGACTAGAAAATGAAGTCTTTGAGAAAGAAATAATTTAGCAGCAATAAGTCAGTAAGTCATAGCGCTCATGAACATATTGAATTTTATATTTTGGAATTAATAAACACATCTAAATAAAAGTAATGGAAACACACAGTTAAACTGAATGTGTATTTGAGTGAGTAGCAGCATCACGACTAGTTCATTTTATTTGTTGAACTGTCATTTGGATTGTTCAACTATGTTTCTAGTCTTTAACAAGGAATATTTCTGATAATGAAAGGACAAATAAAAAGAAAGCAACTACTTGAAAAGTGATCAGTATTATTATTCTAAGACGATAAAGTCCAAATTAGAAAATCATCCTTTAATTCACAAATGATGCAATATGACTTGCTGAATCAATAATTATTAGTTAATCAGGTCAAAGTAATATGGACGACTAAGAAAATTGTTTTGTAGTCAACTTGAGATTTATCATCCATTTCTATGTTAACAATAGGCATAAAAAAGGATTAAATTCAAAAAAGTGAGTTTGATTTTAACTTAAGAATTAGATTTTCATTTGCAAACCTATGTTAATAATGATCATTAGCAGCTGCTGATTGATACACTTAACTATGAAAGGTATTACAGAAATAGAAAATTCATTTTAACCAATGTTTTGTTTTAAGAAAAATAATTTCTAGAAATCTATCAAATTTCTAAACAATTCTATTGAATTTCAATGGTAATTTAACTAAATATTCATGATGAGAGTAAGAATCTATTTGTGTTAAAAATGTTTTACTATGGCCCTAAACTAATTCATTCGTTGATTAATGAAAGAATAAAATATGCTATTTTTAACATCAAAACAATAGAATTAAATAAATTTATTTAAATCAATTTTTTTAGTTCATTTTGATCAAAATTAAGAATAAAAGAAGCAAATTTATATTTTATTGTATTTATTTATTAGAATAATCAGGAATACTACCAAGAAAATCACCATTATTCCCCATGATATTACTTAAATAATGAACGGTTTATCTCAAATTATTAATAATTTTAAATATCTTATTACTACTTTTAAACATTTTCCCTGATGCTCTAGGAAAAAATAATAATGAACTAATTTAAACGATTCATCATAAGCTATTATTATATTATTTGAATAATAAGGAATTAAAAATGAACTTTGCTACATAAAATAGAAATAATAATTTCCATATTGAAATAGACATGAGTGTAATAAACGTCAAGAATTTTAATATGTTTATTATAAATAATTAAATAATCAAAAAAATAAATAAAACCCAACTTCAAAATACATATAATGAGCTGCTGCCCTGAAAAACCAAAGTGTGAATAAAAACTAAAATGCGAAGAAAAGCCAAAATGTGAAGAAAAACCAAAGGATCTCTGTTGCGAATAAAAGAAAAAAGAGGTTTAGAATTGCAAAATTTAAACCTGTTGCCAATAAAAACCAGTATGCCAAGAATCTTAATAAAAAAATAATACTCCCTGCGATGTTGTATTTGATAAACCTCCAGCAGTAAAAAATTGTGAATCTAAATGTTAGTGAAAAGAAAGCTAAACATTTTTCATTAATATGTTTTAGTGAGGCAAACTTGATCTTATTGAAAAAAAAGAAAAAAATTAATAAAAAAATTAGAATGTTTGATAAAATAATATATTTACATTTAATTTCTTTTGGAAAATAATAGTCATTTTTTTGAATTCAATTCAATAAAATGAGTATGGTTTAATGATACTAAATAACTAAAAATAATTTGGAAAATAAAAAAGTTGGTCGAAATGTTAATTATTTTTTAAGTTTCCAAGAAAGGTAAGTGAGCAATTGATAAAAATATGCATTTGGTTTGATTCTTGTTTATTATCAAGGAACAAGCTGCTACTGGGGGGATTAATTTCATTCTTCCTTGATTATCCCAATTAACCAAGAATAATCGGAATTACTAAAAAACAAGCATCCCCTTGTTTCCTTGTTTCTGAGGAGGGAAATTGAGCTTTTTTTCCAGGTCAGTAAATTATGAGAAAGGCACATAAGGTAATAGATGGATTGATTGTTTTGAGACAGTATCTGAGGTTTAGAGAATGAAAAAAATCAAATGTGATTTGATTAGAAAGAACAGTCAATCGATTAATACATCGATTTCTTTTTGTCTAACTTGAAAGGCTCTGAGATGTTCATGGATGAAAAATGTCTTGAGGATTTGGTTAATTGTTTGGTTCGTTTAGTTCTTTGTTTTGGTGTTGACGATGGCTTTGCTGTTACTAATCTAAAAAAATGGATACATTTTATAATATTTGTTTTTTTTGCATTATTTGGGAAATCCTCAGAAATAGCTGAATGATTGACATAAATTGTATGTAATATGGCAATTTAAGCAAATATTTTTTTTCTTCCAACATATTTCAATAATGGCAAAGGTATTATGTATTCTCATAAATAATTAGAAAACTACATCAAATAGGAGCCATTTGTAATATCAAATTCTATTTTATTCATTTTGTGTTATGCTGGATAAATGTGATCATTGAGAAAATAGCAAAGGAATTGTTTACAGTTCGCAGGAATTTTTATGAAATGAAAAATGATGACTGCATTAAGAATAATCTGAAGAAAAAAAATTTTAGTTAGAATTTAAGGTTTTTGGAAAAATGAAAGAAGTTATGTTTAAGCTGTTACGAGTTAATTGTATTAATTTGGATGTTTGAAAAATAAGCAGAACATTATTTCTCCTTGGCTTAGGTATTGTTTGCGTGGGTTAGTTTGTTAGGTTTTTCTAATTAGGTGAAATCCAACTAACTGTATTGTTTTTTTGGTTTGAACTCCCCAAATACACAAACATTAGGAGTATTTCAAAAAATAAACTATGTTAAGAATTCGAGGATCCAAGTTTGATTGCCAGATTCTAAAAGATATCTGCAATTTAATTGTAAGATTCTTTTTGTGTGGGTTATGAGAGATTTAGGTTTTGGGAGAAAATACAAAAAATAACTAACTTGTATTGATTGAAATGTGAAAAAAACTAAAAATAAATTAAATCGAATGGATTAGGAATCGATGGGTTATGGGTTTTTGAAATAACACAAATAAAGAAGATAAATGGAAACAATTAACGGAATTTTTTTCTTCTTTATTGTAATTTCTTAGTTCTTATGAAGAAAAAAGGAAAAGATTCTTTTCACCTAAACTGAACCATGAAGGAGTCCTTGTGCTTGGGATCTGCTAGTCTGAAGATGGGCATGTTTTGAGTGCCGTCCTAGGAAGAAAAGTTAGAATTGTTGTTTTGGAAGGGTTATTTTGTTAATTGAGTTGTTTGCTTACCCATGGGGCTTGCTTGTGATGAGCGAATCTCTGAGAGATGAGATTGGGAGCCCAGTAGCAGTCTGCTCTGAGCATGTGGCCTGGTTGTCTGCCGTACCATTTAGTGGCCTCGGGGACTCTAAAGAAGGAAAGGAGGGAAACAAGGAAGAAGTTAATAATAAAATATATGTGAAGAAATTTAAAAGAAAGGAATAATGTAGTACTGATTTTGAACAGTAGGGATTCTAATGTATCTCAAGGCCTTCATCACGTTGTCGTAGCAACGAACTTCCCAACTATTCAATACAAAAAGCAACTCAGGTTATGAATTAGATAGAGGAGAAGAAATAATGAAAGAATGCAAAGAGCCAATTCTATTAAACTTCTAAGCCATACTGATGCCATCTATCGGCTGCTCCGATGATGCTTCCCTTTCCACTGAAGGGGAAGGGATTGCCGAGATGATCGAGCAATTTAGCTGTGAACACATACATCACAAAGACTCTTGCATAGAAGTTTCTCAATGGAAGCTAAAATCATTAAACAAATCTAGTTTACAAGTTTTGTCATTAAAATTAAATGATATCATAAAAACTAGTTCAAATGTTTTGAATTATTTTTTGTTAATTATTTTTTCAAGAAATGGCATCAAAATGATAGTGTTTTGAATCGCCATCAATTCCTTTCTAGCATTTGCAAAATATTGTTTTAAAATGGCATACTTCTCTGAGAAGGAGGTAGGAGAGACCGAATCCACCAATGAACTTCTCGAAAGTCCAGTTTCTGTAGAAAGTGTGATTGGGAGTCATCAGGATGTACTTATCAACGGCTTATTAGAAGTTGACAGACTAGAGTGGTCTAAGAAGCTAATAATGCAGAAAATTCATTAAAATCAAT
>Ga0302271_10003969_pt1 | contig 12080 bp, 6 predicted proteins | sample III_Bog_N1_1_FD_198767 | JGI IMG/M metagenome (GOLD analysis project Ga0302271, IMG submission 198767) | Peat permafrost microbial communities from Stordalen Mire near Abisko, Sweden - III_Bog_N1_1 | ecosystem: Environmental > Terrestrial > Soil > Wetlands > Peat | place: Sweden: Abisko... | reverse complement strand
ACAGCATAAAGAAATTGAAGGAGCACACAAGTTTCGTGAACAGTTGTTCTCCAGCTCGTAGAGGTCCAGATATGTTAGTCTCTGGTGGGGACGATGGATGCGTGAAACTTTGGGATCTAAGATAAAAAGGGGCTGCGTAGAGTTTCCCGAGTAAGATCCCTGTGACTTCCGTGACATTGAATGATTCAAGTGACAAAGTCTTCATTGCAGGAGTGGATAATGAAGTCAAAGTGCTTGATCTTCGCAAAAAAGCATTAGATTATGTACTTTTCGGCCACACAGATACAATTACAGGAATTTCCTTAAGCCAAGATGGTAGCTATCTGTTGACAAATTCCATGGATTAGACTGTCCGCTGTTTTGATGTACGACCACATGTTACAACTAATCGATGCCTCAAAATCTACCAAGGAAACAGACATTCTCACGAAAAGAATCTCCTTAGAGCTGCCTGGAGCAACGATGGAGAACTATGCGCTGCTGGATCTTCTGATAAGTAAAAAAATAATTTCAGCAATTTGGCTGCATTTTAACAACCATACATATTCAGAAATATTACAAGGCGATTAAAAAATGGATTAGTTATTAAATTATCTTCGTTATTTTCAAATAGATTCGTATACGTTTGGGACACAGCTTCGAGAGTCATTCTACAAAGGCTAGGCGGACACAACGGATCGGTAAACTTTTTTAAAACAACAAAAATGGAATAAAATAGTAATATTTTTTATTGGAATAACTCAAAATAAAAAGGTTAACGATGTTCAGTTCAGTCCTACAGATAATCTCATTGCAAGTGCTTCCAGCGACAGAACAATCATTATTGGCGAATTGCCTTCTTTCAAGCTTTGAGATAGGAAAAACCACAAGAAAAATAGGTGGGGAGGGTATTTTTCTTTGTTATTAGATTTGTTTGTACAAGCTTAGAGGGAAAGTTCCTTTGGTTAAAGATATTCGCACATACACAAGGCTGAATGATATTAATATTTACTTCGTTTTATCACTAAGGGTATTTGGAGGGATTAACTACTTTGTAGAAGGGGAAAAAGCCTAGAATTTACTTTATCTATTCCTCTGATTTAAGAGTGAAAACGCATTCCTCTCTTTAAACCAAATAATAGCTTTCTGATAAAACAAAGAATTCCAAAGAATCGATTATTGCTTGTGAAGCAGAAATTACCTAGAAAAAGAGGAAAAAACAAAAAAGGAAAAAAAGAAGAAGAAGAATTGTCTAAGAAATACTTCATTTCAGATTTTCTAACTGCAATAAAAGGGTTTATGTCCTTGATGCTCAACTTCGGTGATGTCAAGAACCTATTGAGACAAGGTCTCAGAGAAGAAGCTGATTAAGTGGCGGAGTTGCGGGCAGATTTAGAGTAGTTTAGAGAGCAAAATGGCTCGACCAGTAATATGAATCCTAATGTCAATAACTCTAGAAACAATGCTAGATAGACTATTATTGCTTTACAAGGAGACGATAAGGCATAAACAGTGATTGAATTCGGTGTAGAAGGAGCTGAAAAAGAAGATAATTTAAAGGAAATCGCTTCTAATTAAGACAACAATGAACTTATTCAAAAATTAGATTTATCAGATACCAATAATAAAAATGATGGCACTGAAAACGGTCGTAATTCTTAAATGAACGCTCTGCAAAATGACATGGAATAGTAGAAAAATATTACATTTTTAAACTCGCAAGAAGCCACTGGACCATCTACATTTGCATCTCCAAGCATTACCTACCAAAACAACGGAGGCGACATGAACGAATTGCTTGGCATGGTCTAGTATCTGAATGTGAAGCTTGAGATAGATGTCGGTGGAAGACTAATTGAACTCGATGATTCCAGCTGGGCGGGCTTTTTGAATAAATTGAACACAGCGAAGAAAGCTCTCCTGGCAGCCCTTATATGTAGGGGTTTTTTCCTTATTATTACAGCTTACTACTCCTGCATGTCACTAGGGAGTCTTTCATAGCCAATAAGTCGTTTAGTGGTGATTTACTTTCTAAAGAATTTACTTGTAATGTTCTTTAATGACCAGTTGAATAAATTGCTGGTAGCTAGGATCAATCTCTATTATAAGTTTCAAGGGTAATTGCTCAGATTGAAAGCCAAAATGGAAAAGCTCATTGGAAAAGCCTTGCTGCAGATAGGGGAAATAGCGAAAATTTAATAGTAATAATCAGAAAGAGAACTAGAATCTAATGATAAAGATGAAGGAACTTAGAATAAGGACAAAGATTTGCTAAGTAATAGCCTTGACAAGGATTAAGAAGAAGATGATGATCATAAGGATAAGGATTCATAGGTTTAACCATTGTCAGAAAATAGCAATATTACACCAAACAACAACGAGAGTACTAGTTAAAGTTCTGGATCTTTTCCAGAGCAAGACACTAAAAGTCTTCTAACTTAAGAGAATCTTTAAGGGAAGAATCAAATTTAAGAAATCGAGTTTTAATAGAAATCCTAATAATTCCTTCCCTAATAACCTTCTGTTCCTTCGTAGATCTAGCCATTGAAACTCAAACTAAACAAGCTAAAACTCCGACTAACAGAGCTCTGCGAAGGAGAAATGAATCAGAGTTTAAATGATTTTAAGAGAAAATTCGATTCTGACAATGCTGCTGCTAACATTGATCTTCTAACTAAAATCAAAAGTGCTTTACTTGTATCGCAACCGTAACTTACATTGCTCTCTCACTTGCTGCAGTTCCTCTCCCTCATTATGACTATCTCGGCTTGCACCTTGGTCTTCAAAGACATCCCTGAAGACACACCAAGCTCATTTGTTCTGATAATTTGGTTGAATATTGCACAAGACAACCTGCAATTATTCGCATTTGCTGCGTTGTTCGCAGTAGTTCTTTCATTTTTTGTCTTGGTATTCGTTATTTCTCGCCTGAAACGTTTCATATCTAAGAAACTTCATCAAAGAAAGTTCAATTAACGATGCAAATCGCTGCCAACGTTGGTGTACAATCCAAATAATGCCAACAATCAACCAGCAGACAATCAAAGTAATGTCAGAGAATGCTCCATTTGTCTTGCTGACTACTAGGAAGGTGAAGTACTAACCCAGCTTCCTTGTGATGGTAAACATTGCTTCCATTAGGAATGCATTCTCACATGGATTAAAGTGAGAAATGATTGCCCTCTCTGCAGAAAATCTATCTTCTGAGAAGATAATATCAATGGAAAAAAGGAAAATAATTCCAATTTATGTTCAATATTTATGTATGTATTTCTTCTTGCTAAAATAGCTCTCCACGGCAGCAGGGTAGGACTCTCCTTTAACTAATTGCATAGATATATGTGAAATCATTGGGAGGATGTTTCAATTATATTCTAAATTCCTTTGAGACTCTCACTTTAATTGAAGAAAAGGGTGGAGAACGACTTATTTATGAAAAAAGCAAGACTTTTTAATAGTTTTTTTCATATTTGTAATGATTTTTTTCTAAAAGACATGAATAGACTCGGCTCTTAGTGATCTTAATGCCACTTCTCATGATCATTCTAAATGGAAAACATGTAATAGTGTTGATTACAGTTTAATTAATAACTTTTTTTTGAATAATTTTTTTTTTAATATTACTAAACAAAAGTCTTGGAATTTAATTGCAATGAAGTAGCTAGTGCTCTAATAGTAGAAATCGAAGAAAAAGACAGCCAGAATAATGAAGAACTCAACTTAAACAAAAAACTCTCTAAGAGAAATTCTAAACAAAAAAGATGTCGCAATTCCTAAAGGTAAGGAGAATGGTTTATTTTATTAAGCAAGCAGACAGGCATAGTAAGCACTTTCTTTTTAGCTTGTAATAAAGTGATTAATCGCTCTCTTTTACTATGGTTACCATTAAGAGAATGGCATTTATCATAAAAGAATGAATTCATAGAAAAATATTGCCTGTCTGGTTTATTTTGTGACTCCCTTTCTCTTAGTTAATTGTAATAGACAAAGTGAAAAAAGTCATTATGTATTATGATTGATTAATATAAAAACAATCACACTTCTGCTTTTAACTAATATGATAAGCACAAACTGACAGTGCAGGCATTAAAAGGATTATTATTTTTTAAAATGTATGTGCATCAATGGTTGTTTATGCAAAATATGTAGTAATAACAGTCTCAATATATGTAAGATAAAATTTCTATATCTATTGAGCTAGTTCCTTAACTAGAGGCATAAGCGCGGAAGCACACACATAAAAAAGATAAATTAAATTAAGTTACTGTGAAGTTATCCTCTTAGGGATGCTCGAATCGTATGAAATACTTTGTAGAAAAAAGGGAGGTTTTCTCAATCTATTGTAATTATTTTGCTGATTTAAAAGTGAAAGAGAAAAAAAAGCTTTGCTTAAAAGAACATAATTATTTATGCTGCGGAAAGAATTACAAAAAAGAATAAATTAATTGCTTCTGTGTACAGAAAAGATTTAGCAAAAACAAGAAATAAGAGAAGAAGAAAAATTAATTGAGGATAATTTAACAATAATCGAAGGTGCGGTAGACTAGATGTTGAATTTCGATGAAGTCAAGAACTTATTGAAAGAAGGTCTTCAAGAGGAAGCTGATCAGGTGGCATAGTTACAGGCAGATTTGAAGTAGTTAAGCGATAATGCATTTTCTATCAATATTAATAATAGCACTAACCTCAATGTTATTAGTACTAGTATCCCTGATAGATAGACTATTATTGCACTCGAAAGTGATGATAAGGAAAATACAGTCGTTGAATTAGGTGAAGAAAGAGATGAAAATTCAGAAACTTCAAGAAAAATATCTTCTAATCCAGAAAGCAATGTCCCTATTGAAAAAAGAGATTTTGTGAATAATGATAACATTGATAAAGATAGTGTTGCAACGGATCCAAAGTCGCTAACATTCATGCAGGATGGCAAGATGTAATAATAGACAATTATATTAAATTAGGAAGAAACTTCAGAATTAACTGCAGTCAAAGATACAAACTTAATCCCCTCAATCGAGGGAAGCGAAACTTAGGAATTACTTAGCATGGTCTAAGATTTGAAGGTGAAGATTGAGGTTGATGTTAGTGGAAGACTAAATGAATTTGGCGATGCCAGCTGGGTGAGTTTAGAGACTAAAATGTAAACAGTAAGTAATGCTATCCTATCAGCCGTCATATGCAAAGGGATTTTCATTGTCCTTTCAGCTTTCTACTCTTTCATGTCGCTAGGGAGTCTTGGACAGCCAATAAGTCGTATTGTGATGATTTATTTTTTTAAAAACTTCTTTGTGATATACTTTCACTACCAACTGAATAAATTACTGATTGCTAAGATCGATCTCTATCATCAGTACAAAGAGTAACTGCTCAAATAGAAAGGCTTGATGGAAAAGTTCCTTAGTAAAATAATGAAGAAAATAGAAAGGTTAAAGAAGAATAAATAATAAAAATCAAAAAGGACAAAAGAATCTAATGGAGAGGAGGATACAATGAAAAATAAGCAAAATCTATTGCTGAATATTAATAAATTTAATGGCAGTGCAATCCATGAAAAAGATAATAAGGACAGTAGGAGAAAAAGTTGTTAGGATTTAGAGGAAGTGGAATGTAATAAGGATAAAGATTCGGAGATTCAATAACAAAAACAAAGTAGCATAAACACAAACGACAACAAGAGCGAGATTTCAAATATCTAATCTTCACCAGAGCAAGATTCCAAAAGTTTTTAACAACAAGAGAGTCTTTAAGTCCAGCCTACTAATATTTCTTCTTAAAACCTGCCAGCTTCATTACAGCAAGTTCAAATCAATATGAAAAAAAAATCTTAAAAACCTTAAATAGTTCTGCCTCCTATTCCTTCTGAGATTCAGATAGAAAAACTCAAACTAAACAAGATTATGCTCTAACTAACCGAGCTATGCGACGGGAAAATATATTTAAGCTTGAATGAGTTTAAAAAGGGATTAGACACTGATAACTCAAACTCTTCTATGTTTGATACTTTATCTAAGATCAGAAGCACCTTACTTGTATCTCAGGAATAGCTGCAGTCGTTGTTCGACTTACTACAGTTCCTTTCCCTCATCATGACTATTGTCGCCTGGTCATATATCTACAAAGACATCCCTGAAAACATACCTTGGCAGTTTGTGATGATAATTTGGTTAAATATTGCCCAAGATAATCTCCAAATACTGTGCTTTTCTATATATGTAGTGATAATCATTTTAGTTGTAGTGGCGTCTACCTTGTATTCCTTCTTTGAAGGCATCATATCTAAGAAATTACATCAAAGAAGATTCAAGTAGCTGTGTAAATCTCTACCGAGGTTGATTTACAAACCAAATTAAATCAGCCCTTAAGAAGCTGACAACCCAAGTAATGCCAAAGAATGTTCCATTTGTTTAGCTGACTACATGGAAGGTGAGGTTTAAATTCAGCTTCCTTGCGATGCCAAGCATTGCTTCCATGAAGAATGTATTCTTTCATGGATCAAAGTTAGAAAAGGTTGTCCAATGTGCAGGAAATCCATTTTCTGAGAGGCCTAGTTCATTCAATTAAAACCCTCAAAGCAATTTTTATATTTTAATCTTCTGGATTATTTGTAATTTTTGACAGTTTCTCATTTTAGCAAAGAAAAAAATATTTTTATGGTGGGAACTGCAGAAAAAGGTTATGTCATAAAGGATAATACTACTAATATTACTTTTATTATTTATTTTGTAAAAGAGAAGTGAGTTACTTTGAAAATTTTTGTTTAATAATATCTGAATATTGTCAATTTAATACAATGTAATATTATATCAATCTTTTTGCTTTGATAACTAATTCATTTAATATTCTATTACCATTCTCACCAATAGTATTACTACTGAGAGCTAGATTTAAAGAAGTGAGAGTAACACACTTTGTAATTCCTTCTCTTAAATACTTTGCACCATTGTCACCATTCTTATTCCATGTGTTATTTAAGTGAATCGGATCAATTAATTAATTAGATGTCTCTTGTAGCTCCTCCATCAGTTTTAAAAGATCCTATGTATTTATTGAAATATTTTCAATAGATTCTTAGAATGTTTGAGTTTCCATTTGAATGTTATGAACCATTTGATCTCAAATGATATTCTTGTTCGATATTATTTTGAATACTTTCCTTTTTTATGATTTTTTTACAATTCTCAATTGCATATTTGAAATAGGTAATCCTTCACTGTGTTTCTTTTAAATATCCCCCACAACTTGTGAAATTAAATAAGATTAACTTGAGTATTGACGTTTTGTCTGCCAACTAATATTAATTTGTGGATTTTCAATTAAAATAGATTCTTAAAAAGGATGATTTTATTTTTTCAAATAGATTTCAAGGAAAAATAACAAAGTTTTTGAGATGGAATTTCTCGTAAAAACCTTCTAGATTTGAATTACAGAATATCTTATTTTTTTAATAATAAATTTGTGGCACTCAAGTTAGAATTAGTTCAATGGATGTCTGAATCAAAACTTTAGTAATTAAAAAAATAATAATAGACATAATGGCAGTGCAGTCCACGAACAAGGTAACAAAGACAGTATGATAAAAAGTGATAAGGATTTAGAGGAAGAGGACTGTAATAAGGATAAGGATTCGTAGATTCAACAGCTAAAATAAGGTAACAATAATTCAATACACGGCTTCAAGAGCGGTGATATTCCAAATATCTAATCTTCCACAGAGCAAGACTCCAAAAGTCTTCAACACCAAGAGAGTCTTTAAGTGTAGCCTATTAATTAAGATATTTCTTCTTTCAACCTGCCAGCTCCACTATAGCAAATTCAAATAAAAAAATGTAAAACTAACCATAATAACTTTCAATATTTCTGCCTTCTTTTCCTTCTGAGATTCCGATAGAAAAACTCAAACTAAACAAGATCATGCTCTAACTAAACGAATTATGTGATGGGTAAACATATTAGAGTTTGAATGAGTTAAAAATGGATTAGATCCTGATAACGCTACTACTATTGTTATTTTATTTAAGATCAGAAGAGTTTTATTTGTAAAAAGGCCTTAACAGCTGTCGCTTTTCGATTTACTGCAGATAGTTTCCATCATCATGACAATAGTCGCTTGCTCATATGCTTTCAAAGACATCTCTGAAAACGTACCTTGGCAGTTTTTGTTGTTAATTTAGTTAAATCTTGCTCAAGGTGATCTCCAAATATTTAGCTTTTCTGTATTGTTTGGGTTAGTCATTTGAATCACAGTCATGTCTTCTGTATTCTCCTTCTTGAAAAGCTGCATATCTCAGAAACTTCACCAAAGAAGATTCAACTAGCTGTGGAAATCTCTACCGAGGTTGATTTAAAAATCAACTTAAACCAGCACTTAAGAAGCTAATAACCCAAAGTAATGCAAAAGAATGTTCCATTTGTTTAGCTGACTACGTGAAAGATGATGTCAATATTCAACTTCCTTGCGATGCTAAGCAATTCTCTCGTGGATCGAAGTTAGAAAAAAAAGCCCAATGTGCAGAAAATCCATTTTTTCGGAGAGGCTAAGTTCATTCAAATAAAACCCTCCAAGCAATTTTAATATTTGAATCTACTGGCTTATTTGTAGTTATTGGTTGTTTCTTATTTTTGTTTATGGAATACTAATTTTATGGGCTTCTATTAAACCTTTAAAATATTCAAATTAATAAATATGTATTTTTCTATTTGTCTGTTTTCTTTAATCCTGTCAAAATCAGAAAAAAGAAGAAAAAAAATAATCTTTGTTCAACAAAAAAAAAACATCAAACAATACAACTTCTCAATTCCATCTTAGTAGCCTAAATAAAACCTAGCTCATTCACTCAACAAACAAATCAAAAAAATACTCCAGCAAATATTTTTATACTAAACTCTAAATGCTTTCTCAGAAAAATTAAAAAAAATACAATTTATTTTCTTAATAAAAAGTTAAAACTTACAACGATTACTAATACCTTATAAGCAAACATAGTGACTTTTAGAAAAAATTATCAATAAACTTAAAAATTTATCTTTTACTTTTTGACCACAAACACAAAGAAAGATATGGTTTTTTCTAAGATTGATCTCGACTAATCGAATACAGGTGAATAAATTCAATATGCAAGGTAAAAGTCATAACTATTTGAAGGAGAGTGTCAAAAGATAAACAAATTGAGTTCCAAAGCAAATAACTCATAGTAATAAAATCTAATAATTTTTAATAATACGAAACAAAAGCCTTAGAATTTAATTGCAATGAAGGAGTTAGAGATCTAATAGTAGTAATCGAAGAAGGCCACTCAAAATAATGAGGAGCCCAATATAAACAAAAAACTCTCCAAGAGAATTTCTAAACCAATAGAAGTCGTTATCCCTAAAGGTAAGGAGAATGATAGTTGTCTTTTATTAATCAGGCAAGACGGCACAAACGCTATTATTTTTAAGTTTTTGGTATCATCGATACCACTTATGTTCTCAATATTTATTTGCGCTAAAACAGTGAAATTTAGCAAAAAATAATGAAATGATCGAAAGATTTAATCTATTTGTTTTCTCATTCATTCAAACTTAGTTAATTATATTTGTTCTTTCTTTCAGCTGAGATCACCTCGATGCCGGTAGGAGAATCTCCTCTTCCACATGATGAAACAAAGGAAACCAACTCTATTTTCAGAATGGATGCATCGATTACCAAACCTGACATGCCCATCAACAAACTAAACACCTTGATCAACGATGCGGAATTGATGGATAAAGAAGAAATACCACTGGATCCCGAAAGCAAAAAGCACCCACTCAAAAATGGCCTGCTCTTCTGGATTATGATCAATCATGCAGCTTTCACTGACTTTTTACTTTCCTATAACGTTGGTTTGTTCAACACTCTTGGCGATCACATGGTATATATCTACAACTGGACTGAAGAAGAAAAGACACTACATTATTCGCTAATCAATTCACTGCCATAAGCTGTTGCTGCAATTGTCGCTTTGTTCGCTGGATAATGGGCAGCAAAATACGGAAGAAGAAAAATGTTGATTATCTTAGCACTTGTGTCAATTATTGGAAATATGACTACACTCATTGCAAACACAGCAGCATTGCAGATTGGTAAAATAAACAGACAATATTGAAAAATTCGAGAAAGAGCTCAAACTAATTCTTTATTCTCATAACTAATCAAATAGGTCGTCTGATAATCGGTTTTTGCTTTGGTGGTTGGTCATCTATTGGCTCTCTTTATTCGATCGAACTTGCTCCGAAACAATATAAGGGACTAAGTGGAATTATCTACTCACTTTACTTTGGATTTGGCATTTTCACAGCGTTTCTCACAGGATATGGTCTTCCATCTGATCCAGCTGAAAGCTCTACCAACTCTTATTGGCGATTCATGCTGGGTCTACCAGTTATCTTCTCCGTCTTGCAGATCCTCGGGTTCGTCATGTGGTTCACAGATGAAACTCCTGCATTTTTGTTCGTGAACCGCAAAGACGAAGTGAACACAAAAAGAGTATTGAATCGAGTGCTCGTGCCTCAAGTTGCAAATGACGAATTCAATGATTTAGCTGTTTTTTAAAAAAACCAAGCTAACAAGGTTGGATGGAGAGAGCTATTCAGCCCAGTTTATAGGTCTAGAGTGTTTTTAATCACCATCTTCACATTTGCGTTCAGTTATGTTGGCTGCAATGCTATTAACGTTTATTCCTATGATATAATAAAAACCAACGACGGAAAAGAAACAGCATAATTATTCACGACGATCATGCCAATTGGTGATATTGTAGGTCCGTTATTCGCTTATTTATTACTTGACAGGCTTGGGCGCAGAAGACTGTATCTCATTGGGTTAGTTGCATGCTCGCTTGCCATAGCAGGTGTTTGTGCTCTAGGATGGACAACCTTGTTTTAGTTTTAGAAATACGTGATATTCCTCTTTAAGCTGATCTTCGCTTCTTCTGTAGCACCTGTGCATTGGAGTAAAACAAACACGAAATCTGATTTTTTTATTTATTTCTTAATTCTTTTGTGTTTTTCTTCAGTTTATCCTAATGAGATACTGCCTCCAATAGGTGTGGGTTACTTTGGTTGTGCATATTGGTTAGCTAGTTTATCAACTGTAGAACTTCTACCTTACATGATAAATGCAGCTGGAAATGAGTTCACTCTTGCAATCTTCCCAGCTGTCAGTATTTTCCTAATATTTTACCTTACCATTAAAATGAAAGACACTTCAGGTAAGAGGAAGGACCAAATCGAAAAGATGTTCAGATTAGTCAAGAGTTCTTCGAAGGACAAGGGAAAGGAGCAATATGGACTATTCTCCAACAAGATAGATATCCCTATTTGAATAAGACAGCAAAGATTTAGCTGACATCTAATAAGCATTTGTTCATTTTTAGCAAACTTTTGTAAAGATATTGATGAAATTTAAGCTGTTTAGTAAGAGAAAAAAACAAAAAACAAAAATTTTTGAGAAGATTATTATCGTTATTATCCATCATAAAATTATTGAGAAAATGAGTTAAGAAAAATAATTAAATTTTTGTTGTCGGTGTAGTTAATATCAAATCTTCCTTCCCAACTCAAGTTTTTGAATTTAAATTATCAAAAATTTCATAAATCATCCTCTCATCCTTCCTAGAATCCTCTTTTCGTTTAATAGCACGAAAAGGCCAACATTCAAATTCAAATATTCAAATATGATTTGTCTGTTTGTTTATTTTGTATTTTTTCATTTCAATATTGTTTCATTTTTCATGTATATTTGTTTTTTAGATTTTTAACATGCAAATAACAATATGAAAAAACAGATGTCTATTTATGCGTTTTCAATGTGCAAATGCGAGGCGATGCAATTAGTTTTTTTTGATTATTGTCTCAAAGGATATTGCTTTGTAAGCACAGTTTATCCTTTGATGTCAATTTGAGTGGATGCCTTGGTTTGAACAGCAATGAGATGGTAGCATGAGTGAGAGAAAGATTCAAAGTTCTTTACTCTCAGTTTAAAAACGTTTAATAGGGGGGATAATGAATGCATATTGCATGTAAATGAAATAATCTTTAATATGGAAGTCATAGCAGTCACATCACAGTTTACGCAG
>Ga0302271_10003968_pt1 | contig 12082 bp, 6 predicted proteins | sample III_Bog_N1_1_FD_198767 | JGI IMG/M metagenome (GOLD analysis project Ga0302271, IMG submission 198767) | Peat permafrost microbial communities from Stordalen Mire near Abisko, Sweden - III_Bog_N1_1 | ecosystem: Environmental > Terrestrial > Soil > Wetlands > Peat | place: Sweden: Abisko... | reverse complement strand
ATTTTCTTTTCTTTTTTTGTTTAGCTACAAGTACATTGTAGATGATGATTGGATTTGCAGTGACGATGATACCAAAGATACAGACATGTATGGACATCTCAATAACTTCATCAGTGTGGACTGATTGTTCACTTTTAATGAATTAAAACTGTTTTCTCCCACAGTTTGTTTCTATGTGTTTGTCTGAAATACTTATTTATCTTCTTTCATTAGAACCACCAAATATTTAATTGTTTGAACTTTCAAATCCCAAAATGAGCAGCGTTCTCTCTCGTGTCTTTTCCCATAAGGAACACAGATGCCTTCTATTAATGATGACTGTGTGGGTTTGAATTTTGCAATTCTTCGTCTTGAATTTCTTTGAATTAAATGTTGTTTTGTCTTAATCTGCGAAATGCAATGAACACAATAAGTGATACACCTGCTCCAATCAGTAGCACTCCTCCCAAAATGAAGAAGTATTGTTCTTGTCCAGCTTGTTGGTCCTTTGGAGGTAAGGGAGTCTCAATATCCTATTCTTTTGGTAATTATTTAGGTGTTTATTTTTATTATTATTCCAAGATGAGTAAAGTATCCGAAGAATAAGAGTTAACTATTCTAGTTTTAGAGTTGATCGAGAATCCATTGTTTTATGCGAGATAATTCTCATCTTTGATTCGTCTCGCGAAGTGACTCTAAGGAGTATGCGTTGGTTTGGCATTAAAGAAATCCTTAGCTTTTTCGAAAAAAAAAAGAAGAGATAAATACAAAAAACAAAAAAAAAAAATGCATTTGTTGTTGTTACTCCATGAAGAGTCACATGAAGAGACCAGTACAATTTCGAATTTTGTTTTTCTCTCTACTTTGTGATCAAGTTCTATTGTAATATTCTGAGATGCCTGCGTTAACATGAGGGATCCATGGTAGTTTTTTATTTCTTTGAACAATTTAAATCCATCATTTATGAGTTCTGCATCTGTAAAATAGTTATCTTTAATTGGTTTTTACAGATTGTTTTCTTCTCTTAACGTTGGATCCACTTATTCCCTTAAATATACTCTTGTTCTATCAACTGTTTCACAGCCATTTAGTTCCCAGGATACAACAGTATTTGAATCAACCTCACTTTAAGAAATCTTTATCTTATGGAAGGGCATTAGATTTTCAATAAATTCAAGTGTCAATCTAATATTCCTCGATACATTACCGATTCCTTGACCAGAATCTGCAACTTCCTTCCAATTTCCATAAGTTTCCTCTCGAGGGTTGTGAGGAGAAGATGTCTCAATCAAATAAGTTAGCGACCTAGCGATATTGTCATCCATGAAATTCTCTTCTTCTGAGACACTTGAACACTTTGGCAGAGCAGTACCCGAAGGATCAAATTCCTTTTCCCAACTTGCGGCATAACTCCAATCTTCAAAAGTCCCACTAACGGCGTAAATACCGTTTGTCAAAGTGTCAATTGGGTACCTAAATATTTTTACAATCCAATCAGGAAAATGAAGATAGGAATAAAACAAATCTTTCGTTACTCTGGGATGGAATTGCTACTTCTCGCGGTCTACTACATTTTCTTCGCTAGTGCAAACATTGGTTAATGATCAGGAGCTAAATGCCCAATATTTATATTGATCGCATGATTATTTGAACCCCATGGCCATCCAATAGCAGTCATTCCACCATGAAACGTAATAGCAGCTGTAAAAAGATGTTTTTACCAGATATAATTGACAACTCTTGCACCTGCTGTTTTGAAGCAAGCAGAGGAACTTTAATCATAAGGGAAATCACGATTCATATCAATTGTTTTATCATTATATTTGTTTGGCGTAGAATATTGTCTTTCTTCTCTGGAGACATCGAAATACCCAGAAGGATTGCCCAGCGGTAGTAGCACAATATACGAGTAGTTAAGTAAATCTGTGTAAGGTTATTCGAGGATATATTTAGCTAAATAGGTTACAACATTCGGTCCAACAGTCTCATCGCCATGAAAATTGCCAGAAAAGAAGGATTAAGTGAAATTGACATGTTCGGGATTCGAAAAGTTCGTTAATTCTGCATAGATGAATTTACATGCTCTCTCCTCTGTGCCTGTAAAGAAACATCGAGTTTTAGGGAGAGTCCTGTTCAAAGCTGTGAATTCTTCGACTGCATCGCGGACACGAATGTACGCAGGAAATCTTTATTTGAGATCGTTAAACGTCTCGATTATTTAATCATAAGGCAATTTAGAAAATTGCATGTCTTTTTCGGTAGCTTCTGAAAGCTGCCGGTATAAAGCTTCCAACTCCACTGTGGATCTCACAGCGCAAGCTAAGGTTGAAAAAATTACAAGCACTATGAATGAAACTGTCATTTTCTTTGTTCAAATGGGTGTTTCAATCTGTGTTTTTATCAATATTTTGTCTTAAAAAAGCTTTTCACTGTTCTTCTATTTTATTTTTTATTGATATTATTTTTTCTTTTTTTTTTGAAATCAATTAATCGAAAACACAGACAATCCTGTTCGCCAGTCTCAAAATCCATTTCGCTATCTCAAATTCATTAAATATGCTCTGATGATGTATTGTGTAAAATGATTCATATTTTTTTAGGAATGACAAAATATTCACTCATTTTATTTAAATTTATCACTTGCGGTCACAACAGCATCAATTATGCCTGGTTCTGAACCACTATGACCAGCATCTGGAATAATTATCAGCTTTGAGTTAGGTAATTATTTATACAGATCCCAAGCTGTTTTTGCTGGACAAACAGCATCATATCTGCCTTAGATAATTACTGTAGGAATATGTTGAATTTTGTTGCAATCATCAAGAAGTTGTCGTTCATTCCTAAAGAAACCACCATTAACAAAGTAATGGGCTTCAATTCGAGCATGTGCTAGAGTAAATTTATCCCCTCTTCCTTCTTTGAGTTTCTCTTCATCGATGAATAGTTTCAAAGTAGCTACTTCCCAAGTGTCCCAAGCCTTTGCGAATTTTAATTATTCTTCTGTATCATCACCAATCAGCTTTAAATAGTAATTATGAAGAATATTCCCTTGCTAAGCTTCAGGTAATAGACATCTGAGTTTTTCATGGTGTTCAGGAAAAAGCCAACTCGATCCTTCTTGATAGTAGAAATCAATTTCATTTTTTCTACACATAAAAATACCCCGCAAAATCAAATGACCTACTCTTTCTGGATGCGCCTAAGCGTAAACCAACGAAAGAGATGCTCCCCAGCTACCACCATAGACAGTATGCCATTTATTTATATCTAAATGTTATCGCACTTTTTCAATGTCCGCAACTAAATCTTGTGTTGTATTTTCCTCTAAGCTTGCGAAGGGTTCTGATAATCCACTTCCTCGTTGATCAATTTAAACAATTCGATACACTTCTGGATCAAAATATTATCTAAACATTGACGAAGATCCACTCCCTGGACCACCATGGAGAATCACTACGGGTTTACCATTAGAATTACCACTTACTTCACAATAGATATTGTGAATGCTAGAAACTTAAAGATAACCTATAAGAAAAGGTTCAATTTTATTGTAAAGAGTTCTTCGAGGAGTTTCTTTCAATGACATGGATCTTTTTCTTTTTTCCACAGTATTTTAAGATATTCTTATTAGATTATTTTTCTTTTGAAATTAGGTCATTTTTGTGCTATTATGGAAATGCAAATAAACCTACTAGAATTCATTAAAAATGGGGAAATGCACACGCAGGGCATCTATGTACATAATAACCTCATCAGATAAAGTGAATAAATCAAATAACTCTTTATTAATCGGATTGTTGTGTCGAAATAGTAGAGCAATTTAGAAAAGTATCTATTTTTTGAAAATATCATGAAAAAGTGTTTGATATTGTCCAAAAGTTGTTTTTGAAAATGAATAAAGGTGAGAAAGAGAATTAAATTAACGAAAATGAGATAATAATAACGCGAAAATAAAAAGCGAAGGAGATTGAGATAATTAGTTTACTAGTAAATTGAAAAATCAAAAATATTGAAAAATAAGAGATACAATAACTATGGCAGTTAAAGTGGCTTCTAAGTTCTCAAGAGATCAACTTCTGCAGGCTTTCCAGATAGCTAATCCTTAGATAAATGTCAATCAGTAGATTCCTCCTCAGCAGCTCAAGAATGCATTAAACCAAATGAGTTTAAGATCCAGTGACAAACCTTATGATGACGAAACTTTTGAAGAACTTGTTGAAAGAGTTAACTCAAATCAAGGTATTCTAACTGTGGCTAATTACATTGATACTCATATCCTAGCAGCTGATATCCTTATGTTCCGTAAGGCTTAATGGGATGCTAACTAGTAAAAATTAGAGGAATTCCTTTAGAAACTTTAAAACAGAATCAATGAACTCAAAGTTTAATCTCAATCTAACAATGAATCATCCAATGAGGGTATTTGCGTAGTTTTCAAGTAGTTTTTTATCGAAGAACAAATCTACAGTAACAATGTTAATATCAGAATATTCAATGAACGTACCGATTAGACATTGCCATTCACAAATCAAGGCGGATATCAATCAATAGTATAGCAAGAGTAGAAGGTATGAAAAAAAAAAATTAACAATTGAAAAAATGATCTATTTTTCAAAGATTCTTTATTTTGATTTGTTTCTTTGGAATTTTTCAATAAATCAAGGTAGCCTTAGATGGTTTGGATTAAATCTTTGAGCTTGAAATCTTCGATGAAAATACTAATTATACCTATGGCTATGTAGCTTTGAATTTGTTCGAATTGAATATATCGAATCCTCAACGTATTTCTCTTCTTTTAACTAAAGATTTATTGCCAACAACTTATCATCTAGAAATAGAAGGATATGTATCAGTTGACAATTTATAAAATGCCTAAGAAGATCTCATAATACTTCAGCAAATATAAATCATTTTAAGTGAAGATCTTATTGGCTTCAATGAATAACTCAATGGCCTCAACAGTCCATTCACTGGTTTAAATGGAGTTCTTTCTTCTGTGAACCACTCTTTAAACCAATCTTACTCAGCAGCCAATAACTAAAATTGTATTTCACAGGATATAAAGCTGCAATAACAGGAGTAATAAATTCAAACCTACCTCTATAATCAATTTGGTTAAGAAAAGACATCTCCAAATATTGCAATCGTACAACCAAATCAAAGCAAAGAAGACTCTGATCTCAGCACTTAGACTCTTGTTTCTATCATCCATTACCTCTTGCTTGGATATATTGTTGCAGCTATTTTCTTATGTCTTAAGAGACAAATGTTCTTAGATGTGTCCATTGGAATTTCTCTCCTGTCTGTTCTCATCAAATTCAACTTATAATCTCATTACATTGGATAAATTATCAGTGAATTCTTCAGAGGACTTTTTATATTTTCTGCAATGACAGATCTAGTTTGGTTGAGTGTTTTCTTCCCTTCCTGGAAGAAAGATATCTCTAGTGAAGATCAAGGAGCATAAGAAGTCATCAGAATACTTATCCTTGGATTGAGTTTCCTTTTCTTGTTTTATAAAGTCGTCATGATCATTGCAGTTATGGATCTTCTCGACACAGTCCAAACTAAAGGATATGAAATTTAAAAGACGGTTGTGTTTTTTTTTGATAGGATTAGTAAATGATCATCTTCGATTGCTTAACCGAATTCTACGTGAGCTCTAAAAACATATTAGTACATTTCTTTTTTAACACATCCTTCTTATTCTTCATGTGTTTTAAGTTAATTAGTTAATTAATTCCCTAATTGTTTAATAATAAATTTATAATAATTTCAAGAATTATTAAGTTGTTTTTTGTTGAAAAATACAATATCGGTTCTTGAATAAAGGAATTAGTTATGATCTTCTAGTTTTCCTCAAAGAATAAGTCTAGTTTCTTGAATACTACCCGCCAAAAGGTAAATTTATTTTAACTTATTCACCTAAACAATACTAAAGATCTTCCCAAAAATAATCAATCAAAAATTAAGAAGTCAATCCAAACAAAGAACTGCTGATAGGTATAACAATTAGCCATTATGAGCTAGCAGACCATCTTAACCAATACAATATCTTTGTCATGGATGAAGCAAATCATATTATCCATTGATCCCAACTTCAATTTCCAATAACCAACAACAACGAAAGCCATCGAAAGTTTGTTTCAAAAAATGAATCCTGATTAAAAACCATATTGCTCTGAAATATTATCTGAATTAATCGACGAAACAGCCAAAACTCCAAATTGGACAATGCATAATTTCCTAGAAACATTGCATAAAGCACATATAATTCTGCTAACTAGCTTTAAAGCGACTTGTAATATGATAACCGAAATTGAAAAGAATAGAAAGATCTAAGCTAGCACTAAAATTGAATCAGATGCTCATAAATTCTTAATATCTAAAAGTTCTCTCCCTCAATCGATTCGCAGTTTCAGTGCGAATATCATACTAATTGATTCTGAAGGAAAAGAGAAAGTCATCCAATAGTAAATCCCCCTTGATTCACCGTTTTTAGTACTATTATTATTAAACTTCTTGTTTTGAGCTAAATCAGCTGTGTTTATTAACTTTATTAACCAATATCCTAATTAACTGGATATTTTCACTAAATCCCTCATTTGGGAACAAAAATATTTTCTAACTATTTCTTTACATTTTGTTGAGCAGATGAAAACAGAATCATTGCGAGATAAATGTAGAATAGCAGCCAACATAAACGGGCAGCTGCTTCTTAGTTCAGAAATACCTAGTTTAACATTAATCCCTAGAGGTTAATCTAAGTCCTTACGATTTTATTTTCATAAAGAAAACCAAGAAAAATTAGATTTCGAAGTTAAAATTGAATTAATCGAAACTAATACAAAAAATGCTCTCAACGATTATGAAAAAGAAATAGAATGCTAAAAATTCAACAAACTTGAGTTCTAAAATGAAATTGAAGAGCTACTTGAACCATTTAAGATCAGAATAACTCAATAATCCTTTGATATCGAGAATGGTATCCATTATATGGATGAAAGACCCACTCATCGTGTAAGAGAGTAAAAATAATGTGTTTGAGATTGATTTTGATTTTTTTTCAAGAAAATATTTACTTTTCTGAAACCGATTTGTTATTTTTGAAACTAAAAGAGATCCTATGCTTACTTCCTACAGATAAAGTTCATAATTTCACGAAGAAACTGATAAATCATCAAAGGAATAGCTGTTAATCTTATTTTCCATATTATGTATTTTTAGCGTGCTCGTTGGTACAGAAAAGCCTACAATAATTGATGTAATGATAGGGATCTTCTTCGTTAGCAGAATTATCATAGGAGATAGAAACACAATCAAAGGACTTAAACGTGTATTAGGAGCAATAGTCTTTTCGATGATCTTTGATTTTACCTGGATAATAGTTGTTGGTGGTAATTATCTGTAGAATAGCAGATCTAGAGATCAAGGGGCGTTAATAATTAGCAGATATGTATCCTTTATTGGAGGAATCCTATTGTTTATCTTTAAGGGATTGATAATTATCTTCCTGTGTGTGCGCATTCAAGAGCAAAGTAAGTTATAAAAAATGGAAGAATCATCTAAGATTTATGGAGATCACAAGTAACTTCAAGTGAGTGACATTGAGAGATTTCATTGAAAAGGGGGGAGAAAAGTAGAAAAATATGCTTCGATTGTTTTTATTTGTTTGTGTAAAAGTATATTCATCATGATTTTATGAAGAAATTTAAGATTAAACAAATCCAGAATATATTTGTCACTTCATTAATATATTGATTAGATTTAGATAAAATGTATCATTAAGATTATTACTTTATGATACTACTGTTGCAATAAAAAAGCCAATGAAGCAAAGGTGATTGCGACAAAGTTATGTTTGAACAATCCATTCATTTTCACTAAATAGCTGGCCGTAAGTAGGTTAATTCCCCCAAAAAAACAGAATTGAGGATACTCTAAAATACTTTAAACCTTGTTATTTGCATAAAAATAACATTTTATAAAAAGGAAGTGAGATTCCTTCTTGATCTTCCTCCATCATAAAAAGAAATCACATAGATTCATCAATAATATTGAACCAGCATGCTATCCTAATAATTTTTTTGTTTTAAAGGATGATTGAAACTAAATTGAAGTTTAGCAATAATAACAAAAATCAAAATTCTTTGAGGAAAACTAAAAAAAAGAAATTGCCTTTCTTAGCAAACCCTTTTGGCTGAATCTTCTGAAGATATTAAAAGTATTAATTAACTCTTAATTCTAACATCTACCAAACCCTTTCCATTCTATGAACAAAATCCTCTCATAATCTTCTCTTGAGTTCGTGACCAAAATCTATGGCAGTCTTGAAATGATCGAATCAAGTAAAGTCCTCTATTCAATCCTTGTCAAAGAGAAAGACGGAAAATGCAATGTGATTGTCAAGAACGAGTTGACTCCTAGTTTTGACATCGATTGGTAATAATTTTGTTTTCTACGTGCTTCGAGTGACGCATTCATAACAACTGGTGAAACGATCAGAGCAGAAAGAAACATCTCTTCGATGACGAATCTCGAGACATTTGGGAGGAGTGATTGGGAGTAATTGTACAAGTTGTCTGGTAACCAAAAAAGATCATTAGTGCTGAGTAAAAAAACAAACAAAGATGATATTCTTAGCTTGCCTTTCTATTCATAAACACCTCATATCAATAAGCTACTCACATCAAATGATACTCTACTCTCTCAAATAGACTAAGATGAAACGATTCCGGAGTTTCTAAAACAAAACTCGATCGAATTAGTTCCAGGATTTCAAAATATCATCGAAGCTGTGTCTTATATTCGCAAGTAATTCCCTTAAAACAGAGTTTTAGTGGAAACTGGAGTGCAAGCAAGCGAGCCATTATTCTAGATTGCAGATCCTTAATCATAATTATTAGATTTCTTGGTTTTATCTGTTTATAGAGGGAATTTAGATGAGAAGCTTATAGGAAGAGAGCATCCATCGATTGATAGTCTCATGGAAAAGTTCAAGATCTTCAATATTTCGGAGTAATTTCCTGTGTTTGAGGGAACAGTTTAGTTTTATTCTCTGGTGAAAAAGAATCTAGACATGCCCAAATGAATTTAATAAATGATTTTTTTTGGAGTTTATGACATGTTTATGTTGTTCGTAAAATGATATTCAACACACGTAATCATGATGTTTTAGTTTCTTATTTGAATTTATTTTAAGATTTAAGGATTTTCTTGTTCGTTTACAGTGTTTTTGGGAACCAGTTCAATGAAAAAAAATAATTGGGATTTATTTTTCTTAAAATTAGAAAATAAGAAAAAAATAAGATAAAGAAAGAAAGATAAGAAATATTAACACTCTATTTGCGAATAGAGAGAGAGAATGGACTGGAGAAATGATAGTAAAAAATCCTTAGATGTAGCAAATGATGAATTCAGATAGGTTTCGATGATGGATGTCACAGGGCGCGTATTATTGATTGATAAGCTATGCAGTCCTGATAAGATTATCGTATTTTCAATAGATGGTAAGCGATTGATCATCGAAGTATTTCAAATGAATGAGGATATTGTCAAAGTTATTGCTAAGACGATCTTGCTAAACGAAGAATATATTGAAATAACTCGCTTGAATAAGACAAAATATGTAGCAAAGGGAACAACTGAAAACAATATTTATGTGATACACACAACCTAACACGATATTAAGCTGCTAAGATGTATATAATTTGAAGGAATTAGCATAGGAAAAATCTAGCCAGTTGGAGGGAATTATTTCATAATCGAAGAAGGCTTTTAGAGATTGTCTGTGTACAGCTCAAATACTTGTAAGCTAATCAAATTCATAAGGATTGAATAGCCTTGGAGTATATTTGAATCCATCAACAACACCGAAATCGTTGTGAAGTAAAATGGCTACCTGTTTGCTGTAGATATATTCAGTGCAAGATAACGGAAATTATAAGCTTATGATGTGAATAAACGAATCCTACAACTTTCACATGGTTATCTGTTTAGTTGTATTTAGTCACAAGATGATGTAGAGGTCTTTCTCTTTCGTTTGAAGGATGGGAATATTGAAAACAGTGAAAAAAAGGAGAAAATACATAAAGATACTACTTTATCTGTAGTTATCCCGAATGTAAGGTAGATATATAAAGCTAAGATTTTCAGAGAATAGCCTAGCTAAGAAGACTATTTGATCTTGGAAACGCAAGATTTAGATAGAAAAGCGCTATGTACATTTTATAAAGTTAGTGAGGATGGATTGTAGGAAGGATCGAGGTATGATTTTGCAGGTTTAGAATCGGCAATATTTAATTTTATGAATGCGGATAAGCCGGAGGTGTATTTATTCGTGATTCTCAAAGAGTAGCCTTCAAATTAATATTGTATATAAATCAATAAGCTTTCCGAGAGATGAAAGGAAATGAAGTGAAGAAGGAAACGAATGAATAGTAGTGAGGGAGAGAGAGAAAATAAGATTATTGTAAAAAAAATGATGGTATTTATGAGAAAAATTAGCTTGTTAATTGTGAAAACGGAAGTTACAAGTTTGCAGAATCATTTTTAAAGAAGAAAAAATAGGCGTGAGAACAATATTTTAAGTGGATCAAGAAGGTAATTGCTGGTGTTTGCTTTGAAAGAAATGGGTTTTGGAAAGAGCTGTTTTGAATTCTGTGAAGTTTATTGCGTTGCTTTTTCCTTTGCGTGTTTTTACAGAAGTATTTTCGTACAAGATTAACTTTCTTTAGCATGAATACAACTAATGGAATTTCGTTGTAATCGGCTAAGGGTGCTATTTTAAGGCTTCCCTATAAAGCATCATTTTTACTAATCTCTCTCCTTGCTATTTAGCATAGTTCATTTTGAATCATTCCCAAAAATATAATAAAAATATCATAAATTAACTCAAAAAAGATTTATTAAATTAATAATGATTCTCTTTGATTAATAATCTGCTAGATAAATTGCACTTTCTGCGCTCGAAATAAGCATTGGTCAGAAATATTGAGAACAATAATTATTCTTCTATTCTCGCTAGTAGATGCAATAAACACACATTTAATAATCCAGATAATTAGTGGGGGATTTATTGATAATAAAGTGAATTAAATTGAAAGTTAAAGTTCTTCTAAAAAAAAAAGCAAACAGGAAATGAAGATTGGAGTGCTCAGTAAAGTAGTATCCAGCAATCTAGTGAATATAGAGAAATCTGGGACAAATGCAGTCGTCGAGATTGAATTAGAAGCAGCTAACCCTATCCCGTTGTTTACTTCGTTTGGATAAAAAGACGAAGCTGGTGGATTCGCAGCCAAAGAGTTCTTGAATAGCTTTGTGGGGAAAGGTGTTAAATATTCCACAGCTAAAGGATCTTAGAAAGGTTCAATCTGGGTTGATGGAGAGGAATCGAAGCCTGAACTGTCCTTGAACAACTAACTGCAAGAGTTTCTTAAAACTAACAGATCTGAAGCAATCTTCGATAAAATCATTGATTTTAGATCTAGCAGCAGTATTATTGTTGATTCTACAAAACAACATCATTTAAATCTCAAACAAGGTTAGAAATATTCAATGTTCTTCTAAGAAGTTAACGAAGAAGGGAGATTCTTAGGATTAGGCCAATCATCTCAATAACTCTTCTGGTTTGCACCAGCTTTTCTAACAATCCCTGTGATAGGACCTAACTACAAGCAATTCTTAGAGAATAAATTACATGTAGCTGGAATATTAGGAAAACATATCTAAGTTGAAGTCACAGGAATTACATTCAATCCTTCGAATAATGCTCCACTTGTCCATGGTAAGATTTAAACAATTAAGGCATAAACAGAATCAGATTAGTTTATTGATTATTGAGCAACTAAACTTTTAATTATCTCTGCATTTCTTTTTAAAAATAGGAATAATAGCGGACAAAACAAGTTTCTTATTATAAGAAGGCCTAGCATTGCTTTCTGAAACTGCCTACATCGCAATTAAAGATCAAGTGCAGTTAGAATCCTTCGATGAATTAGCAGTCACAGCGCAATCTCAAGGAAAAGGAGTATGGAGTAAATAAACTGATTTTGACTCACTTATCAACCGAATCGATTCATTCTTAGCTATCGTTAGAGAA
>Ga0302271_10003967_pt1 | contig 12085 bp, 5 predicted proteins | sample III_Bog_N1_1_FD_198767 | JGI IMG/M metagenome (GOLD analysis project Ga0302271, IMG submission 198767) | Peat permafrost microbial communities from Stordalen Mire near Abisko, Sweden - III_Bog_N1_1 | ecosystem: Environmental > Terrestrial > Soil > Wetlands > Peat | place: Sweden: Abisko... | reverse complement strand
AATTCCTCAGTAAAGCAGTGATTATTCTTTAACTAATTCTTCATCGCTCACAATAAGTTTGAAAAAGAATGAAAGTAGTCCCAATGTACCTGTTTTAAATGATGTAAAGACACTATTCACCCCAACAATAAATTCGCTTCATGGACAATAAGGATCATGTGTGAATGCGTCGAATATTGTAGTACCCCTCTCCAAGGATACTAATCTATTTAACGATTTGTTAGACCCTCTCATACTTCTTTTCTGCGAGGACAAAGAGATAGAAAACAAAGAAAAGAAATCAACTCCTGTGGAATAAGTTTAGAAGAAATCATCTAAGGCAAGAATATATCACAAAAAAAAGGAAGTCAAATAGCAAAAGTTTAAAAACATAGATGATAATATGATTCAAGAGCAGTCTGAAATTGAGAGCAAGATTCAGGAGAAATAGACTGTTATTATGCCGAAGGAGGTTTGTTAAACGATAAATTAAGTCAAATTAGAAGAAAAACAACAAAAGATGGAATAAGAAGAGGAAGCGGAACATGGATAATAATTAGACGAAGAAAAACAAGAAACTCACCCCTAATAACAAGAATAATAAGAATAATTAACTGAATTAGTTAATCCTTAACTCTCCGTGCCGAGTTCACCTGAGTCAGTTCCTTTAAAAATCTTAAGAATATCCCCTCGAAGAAGAGTATGCTCAAGTGAAATGCCTGACGAATTAGATAACGAAGATCATCATCTCCACAGCGCTTCCAAGCACAGCTCTGAAGAAACCCATGACTAAAAGAACTAGGCTTCACTTGTAACTCCAGTCAAGAAGATCTAACGTCTCAAGCGTATTTCATAAATCGCAGAGGAACACAACAGAAAATCAAATAAATTAGGTTCTAAAAACTCCTAAACTGGATTACCACATAGAAACTAAACAATATTCGATAAGGAATAAGTTCAAAAGCCCGTTATTTCTGAGTCACCGACTGTGCTATTTAAAACTCGAAATCAAAGCAAAGTTCTCAACGAAAAACAAACTAAAAATACCAAAAACTAATCTGAAGATAACGACAGTAACGCATTTTCGAACATCGATTCGTTTTCAGAAGCTACTTAATCTCTCATGAATCAATTCGAGAAGCATTATTTGAAGTATGTGATCCACAGCAATCTCGAAGAACGAATCAATGAATTCAAGACATTCATGAAGAATGCACGTAAAAATGACGAACAAATAGGACTCTTGCTGAACCCTAGAGCATGCCCTTTCAGCTAAAGTTTCATAGATTTCTTAAGATTACCTGCCATCAAATGGATCAAAAAGAACATTGATCCCAAAAAGCAAACAATTTACTTCTAGCTTATTTAAATGTTTAAATCAGAAGATAGAGGTATTTCTGGACTTAGACCGCGCAGGGAAAGAAATCTTCTGAGTAACTTTGGATCTTCAAAGTGAGGAAATGAGATAAATAAACACAATACACACATTAAAACAACAAATATTATTTTAAAAATGGAAAAAAACAGAATAAAGAAATACATACACATCCAAGAATTAACGAATTAACTCGTCACCAACCAATTAATCAACAGCTGCTTTTTAAAAATATCTTCCACCGTTACCCTTGGAAATCTGCATCCCTACATAACTCGGCTCAAATGCTTCCATCATAGCTCTGAGTTCTCTCTCTTTCTTTAAATATCTGCATAAATACATGTAATTTGTGATTCTTGCATGTGCTATGTGTGAAGATGTTTTGCAAAAAGCAGCATAATTAATAAACTATTTGGAATGGAAATCCGAGAAAACATACTACAAATCACATCTAAAAGGCATCTTTTTATTCTTATATTTTAAAGCAATCACCTGTTTATTCAAATTGTGAAACTGTTTTTGATTCTGGAATGAATTTTAAAAAAAAGGAAGTAATAGATTACTACAATTTGGTTTTCTTTGTAAACTAATATTTTTAGAAATAAATCAAGGTTTATCAAGGGGTAATTCGAGAACCATTTACCTCTTAAGAGTTAGCTCACCTTAAATGAAATTTATTCACATTTTATAAACTTTTTACGTACATGTAAAAACAAATTCTTTCTTTTCTAAAACTTTTATAAAAATCTGAAAAATCTCATATTTTATTTACAAAACACAAATAATCATTTATGACCCTTCTAGGGCTATCTACATGAGGTTCTTACAACAACTTTATGCTCAAGCTGAGTTGAAGAACATTGAAAAAAAAGTTGATTTATCTTCTCTGTAATAAATCAAAAATATCATAAAAATTTCTAAATCAGAATCTTTTGGAAGAACACGACGAAGACGAAGAAGCTACTCGTTGATGGGTCCTAAACGAACTGTCTTAAGAATCAAGGTTAGTATCGTTCATTTTACTAGCGAGATTCTTCAAAGTTGGAACTAAACCTTTCATTTTGCTAAAGAGTTAAAAGTAAAAAGAAAATTAGACATAAAAATTACTTAAAATGTTAATATTTTACCTAGAATCTGCTTTGATCTTCTCTTATTAAGCAATAAATTTACTTTTCTCCTACAAGAAGCTATATCTATCTCTATTAAGCTCTTCTTATGCTTATCTTATCTTCCCTTCTGTTTGCTGCTAACTTTATTCGATTTAAGATCTTTCTCTTCCCCATAAATTCCTCTCTCTATCCAGTTAATTCTTCTCTTTTTGCACCTCCTCTCTATCTTTCTCAGTTATCAATCTCTCCTTTCTTAGATTGCTTTTCTCGATCTAAATCTACTCTTTCTCTTTCACTAAATTTCCTTTCTCCTTCAATATCTTTCCCTTCTCAATCTGCAACTCTTCTTATTCAACTACTAATTCCTCCTTAGCAGCTTCCCAAGTCCTACGATCTCTCTCAAACCCCTCTTACTTCTCCTTCAGTTCTTTTTCACCTTGCTTGTAGTGCTTCCTCAAAGCAATCAACTCCTATTTCTATTTGAGAATCTCCGTCTATGCTTAATCATTTATCATCTTGTTTCTACTCACAAATTCTGCTAATTTTTTAGTCTAACTCTGTGCTGTTTCCCATTCATCATTTACAACTCTTTCTAATCTTTCCAACTCACCTTTCCGACTCTCCAGCTCACTCCACTTAATTCACCAAAACAAAATATCCTTAACATATTTCAATTCCTCATAAAATATCTCCCTGTTTTAGTTATACTTATGCATCGAGTGTCTGCTTCTAAACAATTATTTTCTTTTCCTGCAGCATGTTCATAAGCTGTTATTATCCTACTAGTTTTTCCTTTTCTTCTTCTTACTTCTTCCTTGCAGACAGCTATTCTTTGGCAGACATCAATTTCTCCTTCTTGCTGATGATTGTCAGATGTTCTTACTCTATTTTCTCTCGTTCTTGTTTCAATCTTTCCAAAACAACAAAATCCATTTATTTCTCAATAATTTCTTAAATCTTCCTTTTCACTTACTCATTTTCAAGGAACGCGTTGTCTTCAGCAATCTTTTCAATTTGCTACTGCAATTCCAAGATTATTTCCTGCATTTCAGCTTCTCTTTCCAGGAGACTATTCTTCTCACTCAAAATCCTTTAGTAATTTTTGTATTCCTACTCAGATATTTAAATACATTTCTCAACTTTTCCCGCAACTCCTGCCTCTTCATGTAACCCTCTGAGCATGTCCATGTTATTATTTCCTGAGCTGAATCCATTTTTTAATGTATTTTTACACGACATCATACCACTTTTACTAGACAATTACGCATTCTTACACGAAAACAATATTTACTGCTCCGAGCAGTTAATGGAACTTAAATCTAACTTTGGAAGCAAGCCATCAACTCTTTTCTTATTTTGTTATCTGCTTCCTAATGGCTAGAATTACTGCTAATTCTGAAAATTCTATTCCCTTTCGTGCATCTCCATGTCATTGAAATCATCTAAAACTAAACTATTATTGACTTCATCAAAATTTTCATTCATAAAACTCTCTAATCTACTTCGCTCTTAGGAATCCCCTTAACCTTTCAACTACTATTCTTACCCATCAATGTAATCACTTTAATCTTAATTCCTCTTTCTATTTCCATGATTTCCTCCATTCTCTTCATCATTAAATGACATCTACAAGCATTCTAAGTTTTTCCCATTTGCTCTTGCTTTCTCTTTCTCAGCTAATCTAAACTCCATACTCAATCGCTACATATCCTATGATCTTATCTGATTCGGTGATTTCTTGAAGCTAGATTAACACATAAATCTCGATGTTGGCTTTTATTCAAGCGTTTCCAAGAAGTTGATAACCTATTACGGTCCATCTTCGATTTTGTTAATGCAGCTGAGATTGATATCTTGATTAAATGAAGGCTCCATGAGTAGCTAGCTAGTGTCATTACCGAAATACATTTTTTATGTTCCAGCAGCGAATTATAAAGGTAAATTTCTTATTTGCGAATGGCAAGACAACGAATCGATATCTTCATCCTCACCATGGGAATTATCATCTTATTCACTCCTATTCTGATTTGCCAAAGTATAAAGATTCCCAGGGAGAGACTGCATCTCTTGGAAGGATTGATGATGCCTTTCTGCATTTAAATTTGTGGTACTTGAAATACTTTACAGACCTTCTTAAAAGAGATTCATAATTTATTTATCGTACCCTGTTTGCTACTACAACTACTGTAATAGCTATTTTTTACTGCCCTCCTTCTCTGCTTGAAGAATATGATTGCTCTATGTAAATTGTCTGATGAATGTGTGCATGACTGAGAATTCAATTTCGTTTTGCACTGTCAGCTGATTTAGTTGTCTTTATTGCTTCTCGACTACCTCAGACATTTCACTTTAAATCCAATAACTATTAATCCCTTATTTATCTCCCTATTATGCTTTTTTCCTTTATTCTACACTATCCATCGATTTTGATCTTCTTTTAAGCTAAAACACCCTTAATCTCCTATTCTTCTTCATCCTTTCCCCTTCCCACTTGAGTCTCACAATATCAGTGTCATCTGCAAATCTACCTCTTAAACTCTCTTGCTTCCATGCTTTCTCTGTTGTAGCTACGAGCACATCGTACAACTCATTTAGCAGGCTAATTTAATTCTTCTTCTCACTTCTGAGCATATCCAAGCGACACTGCTTTACATATTCACTCAGTTCTTATTTCATTTCATAAAATTTGCACTTTTCTTCACGTAAATTAGCGAGATCTTCATATTGCATGTCTTCTATCAGCTATTCTCTGCTGTCTTTCTCACACTGCATTTACTCGATTATATCTCTAAGTCGCTCAATCTCTATGTTTAGCTAATATTCATCATGGTTATATTCACTGAAAACACCGCAAGATCCTCCATGCGATGATAACGCCATACGCGAACGACCAGCTGCTGTATGCATCGTCGTTCCTGCTGTCCCTAAACAATAGTTGTTTTCCTCGAATGAAGCACTTCCATTACTTTTGAGGTTCTCTTGATTCGCTTGTTTTTCTTCAAATTTCGCAAAATCTACAAGAAAATTACCTACAGTAGCATGCAGCAGATTCTTGAATCCAAAAAGATCTTTAGAAGGTTCTTTCTTGGTTGAATCCTGAAAACTAACGTAATCAACAACGGAATCTTAAAGCGAATCGATAGCGTAGGTAATTCTCTAGAATAACTTGACTCTGTCACATTGGATTCGTGAGGATTCACAGAATGAAGAACGACCTGTTTTGATGTCGGGAAGAACAGTACTCAAAGATCCTAGTTTTTTGGCTAATGGTGGGCGATGCTAATCAGATGAATCTGAGGATTGTTGTGAATCAGATAATCCACCATTCTGATAGGCTATCCGTTAGAGAGAATGGTACCGCTGTTTCATGGGGAAAAGGTAGCACAGAAATAAATGAGAGTAAATATGGTTGCAGATTTGTTGGTTTTATGCAATTTTTTATTCAAATTCCGCAAAGTTTTTACTTGAAAGATGTTTTGTGAGTGTTTTGATTCTCCCCCTCAAAAAAAAGCAGAAATGTTCTCTCTCTCGTTTGATCACTTTCAAATTTGAAACAACAGTGTGAAAAAGAATAATAAACGACACTTAACACAAAGAGATATTTAATTCCTTTGTTTTGTTTGTTTTTTAAAAGATATTTTCAAGATTTCGAGCGTACCCTTCACTGAATAAAAAAGAGCAAATATTAAATAAAATCTTGTGACAAATTAGCAAATATACCAGAGCTATTACTTCCTTTTTTATTTTACCGCATCATGCAGTCTCCAATCCAACCATTCCAAATCGTCTCTCCACAACTTATGCGGGCACAAGTATTTTTTATTTTTGCTCATTTTCTTCTTTGAAATGAATTAAAGATGCTTATTAATATATTTGAAATAGCAGATACAATAGTGCAGCCAGCCAATAGGGTAAATCTTAACATAGTAGCAGTAACCTTAGAGTTTCTCTTCTACTTTTCCAGGTGCAATGTTACCAATAATTTCAGGAGCTGCTCCAAGTGCATAACCTGGATATGTCCAAGCACCTCCATCTCCTTTCCTTCAATCACAAGGATAACGAATCAGAGTGCCTAGCCCAGGAATGCAACTTTAATAATAACAATATTACCTTGGATCATAACAGCTACCTCCTATTAACAGTCTTCCACAACCTAGAAATATTCCCCAATCTCCATCTTAAATTCCACCAATGCAAGTATGCAATTAGCAGTTCCCGTTGACATAACAACTTCTGGAACAACCCAATTTCTAGCCATAACTTCACTAAGAATAACTTTACCGTCAACAACCTCCAAGTGGATAATTTATCTAAGAAAATCCTTCTTCTGCATATGGTTCCTCTAATGAATTCAGAGATAGATTCCCTTAGAATGTTGAAACAGTTAACTAGCAGCAATAACGCTAAAATAATCATGGAAACCCTCGAATAATTTAGTAAGGATTTGTGCATTAAGAAGAACAATAATAGTACTAACAATTACCTCAAAATGGCACTAATCCTAATTCTTAAGCAGTACCTAATCCAATGCTAACTTACCAACAGCAATTCGCTGTCCACCAATAGCAACAGGAACAGCTGAGTCAAATATAATCTAGAAACTCTAGGAATTTAACACAACAACAACAACAATCATATTACTAACCCTAGGCATAATTAGATTCATAGTAATACCACTAGCATCCAGAGTATCCCTAGAATCTCCTCAGACCCCAAAGCCCACAGAAGCATTTCTAACAAGAACAATATCCCATTTACAATGTACACTAAATCAAATAATTTTGAGCATATTTCTTTTCTTCTTTGTCACCTTTTCTAATATAAAACTTTATTCCTTTTAAAAAGGCCAGCAAGGATTGCGAAGAGAAGCTATTCCAACTTATCCAAGAAAACTAAGCACTCATCGCTGAAAACGAGTATTACAAGAAACACTTATCTTCCCTTCATCCGGAGACCCAAGACAACATAGTCCTAGGTTAGTAAGTCCACGCATTAAGAAAATAAATCTAGAGCCTACAACAACAATTGCAGATCTAAACAGATGATGCAATCATGTGGGCTAATCGAGAGAAAGAACTAGCTGACAGATGCAGATCACTGTATGAATAATTACAAAATGCACAAGGATAACAAACAACTGCAAATATAGATCATAATTCTAATTAAACTGAAAATATCACCTAGCAGCAACAATCTGAACAAGCAACACAGCAATAGCAATACTAATAATAACCACCTTCATAGAAATTAGCATCTCCTAGAGCTCATTTACAGACATTACCTGCAACTTCAAATTAGTAAGAAGAACTTGAAAGCGATGTTGTTTCCAATAAGAATCCATACTCATATTCATCCCCTAAATAACGAGAAGATCTAGTTTAATCTATCATCAAGCAATACAAGCTCGGTGGATAATTACCTTCAGAGAGCTACACCAAAACAGTGAATAGATCTTAATCTCATGGTAGGGAGAATGATAAAATGAATCGGAAAGATGAGGATATCATACGAATTCACGAAGAGAATTCAAATGGTTGGAAGACTAAGTATGATAGTCTAACAAAGAAACTTAATGGACTCAACGCATTGTCAAATAGTATTTCTAAAAAGGATGTCGATGGCTAAAATTTGGAAAGAAGTAAAAAGGAATGATTCAATAAATAAATAGAAATGAAGAGAACAATAAGAAGAATAATTAAAGATGATCTTCCTTTTGTAATTTTTGTAAAGAGATTTTGGTAATTTTTATAAGTTGAATACGCCAATAATTGATTCGTTTGAGAGCATTTTAAAAGAGTAACACATGATGCTTGAATAAATTAAAACACTGAAAGACACTACTATAAATAACATAAAAGACTAAAATAACAACATTAATAGAGAAATACAATTCTTGGGGTGCAAAATTATGAGAAAGTGATAAATAAAGAATGGGTGAGAACAAAGTATGGAAAGAAGATCTTTCCAATGGAAACTTGGAATCAGAAGGGATAAGAAACTGCACCAAGAAGGGGGAGGGTTTAAAATATTAAGATAGAAGTTCAAAAATTTATTATCCCTAATGGAACCAATTCATTATGAACTGTATGTATCATTATTTAAGATCACTTTTTGGGATTTGGGAGGGGATTTTGTTGATCACAGGAATAATCTTTGAAACTGTCAAAACCAATTTTCGGTTGTGATTATCTTTTTTAATCCCCAGAGGCTACTCCTAATCCCCTAAGGACAAAGCTATTCACAGGTGGTTCAGATGTAAAATCCTCATCGAATCCCTTAACCCAATCGTTCCCTGAAGTTGGAGGGATAAATGGAGAAATCACTTCTTTTCTAGAAAGTTTTTCCCAGTCAATAGATTTGAACCATGGATGGAATTTAGCTTACTCTATAGTTATTCTCGCTGCTGGATCTTTTTGTAGCATAGCAGATATGATATTTTTGCAGTCATCAGACATCCTGACATGCTGTGGATACATGACACGGCATTCCCCGATGAGCTGCAATACAACTTGCGTAGATTAATGGAAAAACGGAGGATATCCTACGGTGAGTTCATATATGAATAACCCTAATTGCCACACATCAGTGGAGTATGTATGTGTTGATCGAGAGATGATCTCAGGAGATAGATATTAGGGAGTGCCTACGAAGGAATTGGAGCATTCCCGAAGATGATCTTCAGCACCTCCATCGGAATCACTTGTACTAGTGATTTTATCACTTTCATTAGAAGAATTAGAAGTAGAAGAAGATGGCTTGATATGATCCTATGCTGATGGCAACGAATTCTAACCCAGAGTTGTAACCGTTGGTGCCTTAACTTCCTTTGTATTCACAGACAAATCATTGAGTGTCACCTGTTTAATGGCATTTTAGTTATTGTTATTTATTTTATTCATTTGAAACTACTTCGCCATGCCAAAATCTGTAATGCAAACATGTCCATTTTCATCCAACAGAACGTTCTCCGGTTTAAGATCTCGATATATTATCTTCTTTCCATGGAGATATTCTAGCGCTAGTAGCACTTCTGCTGCAAAGAATTTCACAATTTCCTCGCTGAAACATCGATAAGTCTTTAAATGCTAAAAAACCTCTCCACCTTTCAGGAAATCCATAACAAAGAAGATCTTCTCTTCGGTTTAGAAGGTATATTTGAGTTTAACTAAAAACGGATGGTCTATTATCTCCAATACTTGTTTCTCCATTTTGAGATACTCAGCGAGCTTTTAGTTGGTAATTTTCTCCTTCCGCACACTCTTCATAGCATAGTACTCGCCGGTAGTTTTCTTCTGCACCATCATTACTTTCCCAAAAGTTCCCCTCCCCACTACTTTAATAATGCTGAAATCGTCTAAAGTTATTGGAACTAAAGACGGAGAGTTCTCCTGGTTATGGGAAGTACTATTGCCACTAAGAGATCTATCGTTTTTAGCTTGTTGGGGTTACTGCTATGATGATGGCGAGTAAGAAATCGTTTTTTGTGCTTGAAGTTACGATTATTGATATTTTAAGCTATTCCTTATGTTTTTTTTTTCGTCTAGTATTTTCTATTATTCCATTTATTATTCACTTTCCCCTTGCTATAATTTAACTAATTCCTCTGATTTTGGTATCCTGGAGATATGCTTTTCCTTATCTTTCTTGGTAGTTGTATATTTCTTCAGTGAAACATCAGGTACATTGAACATTTTCAGCTCTGAATTTAACGATTTCAAGGTATTCACAACAGAGTCTCTTCTTAACATGCTTGAAAAGCGATAATCGTACTCAGAAGGCACATGTAACACAAATTCAGTGCTGACTGCGCTTGTCGTGATACCAGTTATGCTAGTCAAATCAATTCTACGCTTTATGGATGTCTTCTTCATGTTATAAAACCCTTTATCAGTGACCATGATGATACGGTCTTGTCTAACATCTTTTCTGTTGAATTTCTAGACTGCACAAGATAACTACAATTTCTCATTATTCTTCGCTAAAACCTTCTTGATACTAGAATGATCCAAAAGATTCACAGTATCCCCACTCTCCTCCATTTCAGTGTGAAGTACTAAGCCAAAACGAATCGGAGAGATAAACAGAGAAGCTACTTAGATTTAAGCTTCTTTTTTTCAAAAAATATCTTCTCCTGAATATATTTTCCTTGCTGCTGATATTTCTCAAAACTTCGAATTAATCCCTTTCCCTTTAGGTCTATCTTCTTAGCAACTCTCTTTGCTGCTCTTATCAATTTTCTTTGTATCGTTTGCTTAAGCTTAAGCTACACAAAGGGTAAAATCTGAAGTTTAAAAAGATTCTCTTCTTCTTGGTTTGTTTTGATTTTCTTTTTTTTGATTTCGATTTCTCGCTTGTTTTAGGCTGTAAATTCCTAATTATCGTTTCAGCCTTTGATTAGGATGGATAGCCTCCCACAAAGTTGAGACAGAACTAGGGTTTAATTATTTTAATTAATCGTCTTCGCAAAATCTATTTTCGAATATATTCTTTACAATGTAAGATTTCTTACACTATTACAGATTTGCTTGATTTTTTTCAAACACAAATACGCAAAGTGAGAGAGAGAGAGAATTCAGAGGTGGGGGATGAAGGAGTATTAATTAAGTAGTACCTTAGAATATTTGTCTTCTCTTTCTCTTAGTTGTCTTTGCTTACTAACTTCCACCTCCACGATCAAGCTACCAAAAAGTAGCTAATTATATATCTTATCTAATTTCAAGTTTCTTTAATAATCACCATCCAAATTGCTATTATATCCCTTGATTAATGTGGTTTCTCAATTGACCCGATTCTGACGACTGCTGTGGTAGCCACGGATCTTTCACTATCCCCATCCTCCCCCTCATAGCAAATCTATTATTCGCATATTTAAATTTTACTTATCAAATTCAAATGCAATTAATCAACTCCTAAATTGCTTTTTTGATGAGTTCTATCAAAGAAAAAGCTTGATAAAATATCACAAACTTAGATATATTTTGAAGCCATGTAATCTATCATAATTTAACAAATTCTCCTATTCCAGACTAGTTTCAAAAAATAAAACAAAATGTTAATAATTTTTTTCATAGAACTTCGGTCTCCTTGTAGTTCCACTGCAAAACTCTTCCCATAACACAGTAATAGTAAATAGAATGAAATAATATGAGGATATTATTTGCCTTGTCTGTGCATGCTATCTTCAGTCATATTTTGAATTACAGAGATTTATTTTCGAGAAAAATATAGCAAATTAAAGCGATAACTAAGTTAGATAATTTTGCATTTAAGGTCCTTTAGATTGACATATTGAAGTAGATTTCAAAGTCTCAAATGGTTTCTTGCTTATTTGTTATTTTCCAGAGAATTTACTTGGGATAGCTTAAAAAACACCTTTTACATTTAATTAGCTAAGGATACTGCTAAGGAATTGTCTGGAGAAAATATCCATAGGATATTTTCATTCTTTTTCGGCATTATCTTCTACTATCGGTTTCAAGCACTTTCAGAAGCATTGTGATCATTAATTACTTATTGCCTTAGCCTATTGTTAGATTGATTTAATTTTGTTTGATAGCTTAGTGACTTAAGTAGCTTATTTGCCAGTAATTAATCAATGTTGCCTTCTTCATTTCATTATTCT
>Ga0302271_10003965_pt1 | contig 12086 bp, 3 predicted proteins | sample III_Bog_N1_1_FD_198767 | JGI IMG/M metagenome (GOLD analysis project Ga0302271, IMG submission 198767) | Peat permafrost microbial communities from Stordalen Mire near Abisko, Sweden - III_Bog_N1_1 | ecosystem: Environmental > Terrestrial > Soil > Wetlands > Peat | place: Sweden: Abisko... | reverse complement strand
AACTTCAATTAGCTCGTTGACATCAATACTTCGATGCCGTTATCGATATATATTGTCTGGGATCATCCAAAGAAGAAAAATTAGATATTTGGCGTCATCGAAATAGTCAATTTGAATGGACTAAATAATATAAATTCAATTAAGAGTCAGAAACAATCTTCTGCTAAATTTGATCAGCACATTAGATTGTTTTGTGAAGTCATCGCCTCGAAGCTGAAGTAGTTTATACCTAAAGGGTATGATCAGAAAAATGGCTAGAAAATCAAAGATAGCAATAATTCAAGCTGAGATGAGAAGGCAAATATGAGAAATTGGAAAATCCAATTTGGCCACTTTTACTTTAATAGAAAATATTAAAATAACTAAATGTTTAAGCTGCAAAGCAGTAACAATATCTTAAGCTTGTTTTTGGCTGAAGAAATATGTTATGATGTTAAAACTAGTTACTTGATCAACTCAAAGAATGAAAATAAACTTATCTTCATGTGATTTGAATGAGTGGGAGATCTAAAACAAGATTAATTTCCCAACAAAATGCTTTTAGGTTGGTAGACTAATCTATCAATTAACAAATAAATAGTTAGTTAATTTTTATGGTCTCTAACAACTTTTTTTGGGGAACAATTATAAGTTTTAAAGGCTGCTGCTTCTTCGATTCGACGAAGAGGCCCAATTCATTCGATAAAACGATATAAAATAACTCTTTAGTTTAATGAATGTTTGAGTGTTGATAAAAATAAAAAAATATTACAAAAAACCTGCAAACCAAAAAGAGGAATATTGATTTCTTTAAGCTTGGGCATTCAAAAAAAAGGAAATAAAAATAAGCTGAGTTACTAACAAAAAGAGGAAGAAATATATTAGAAAAATAGTAACTTTGATTAAGGGGTTTTAATTGAATCTCCTTGGAAAAGACTTATTCTTAAACTTCCAAAAATGATTTTTTTTCTTCCCAAGATAATGAGACTAAAATGTCTGCGAATCTTCTTTGAAAATTAACAAATGGTAATGCTATGCAGGAATAGTAGATTGACTTTTTTGATTTTACCATAAAACTAATATTATCAAAAACCATTTCTTTTTTGAAAAGAAGGAATAAATTCAGGAGTCTAATTGTCTTTTAATACTTTAATCTGCTTTCAATTTTTATTAAGACTCTAATTTAACCTTAGTTTGCAATGAATCTGCTGGATAATTAACCTCAAACAAGTTAAAAAAAGGCAATAATAAAAACTAATTAATTCCCCAGGAAAAAACTGGATAAAACAAAGAAATAAACAAATACAGAAACAGAATTATTTTTTATATTAAAGCGAATAATTTATTGATTGGTAGGGACAACTGATTAGCTAATTCTAAGATACTTTTGATCTAATTATCCTTTGGATGTAATCGCTCTGTATATTAACTAAGCGAGATTGGTGAAGTTAAGAGCAATAAACAACAAAGCCTCTAAGAAATAAATTAAAGAACAGCAGCTGGATTAAATCAATATATTCATTCATATTCTGCCATTTCTTGTTTTGTTCTCCTCTCTTCATTGTCTCTTCTCCAAAGAAATCCATAACAATCTTCTTGCCTCTTCTCAAAAGAACTCTCTGTTACTTTAAAAAGCAAATGATAGAAGAGGAATACCAAGATAACTAGCTGTAAGAAATTCCTTTTGGGCAAATTCAAGATAGCGCTGTGCGGAATGTTGGGACTCCTACTTTTGGGGATACTGGATGGCATCGTAGGAGTTCAAGAGAACAATCTTAGCCATCACAATAATTAATGACTTCAATAGACTGTTTAGATCCTGCGATTAGCTATCCGTTTAACCCTCAACAGAAGGAAAGCATCCACAAGGAGAATAATAGTTTGTCAATTTCAGGTAGCCTAACAAATGACTGTCATTATCAATAATCTTCATTTTCTTCATCCCGCTCATCATCTTGTTCAACGAAGTTCTCATAGAAGAAACTCATGAAGAGGAATGCTGATGAAACTCAGCAGATTAAATTAGAGAAAATATTGATTAATTCAGGCAATAACTGCTAAAATCAGAATAATCAGGTTCTTTTAAATAGCGATAAATAAATAAACGATCATCGGCTGAATGAGGACATTTTGACCCTACAAACTAAGAAAAAGAAAAAGATTGTGTTGGCTGCTCTGGAAATTGATTCTTTAAGGAAATAACAGCAGTAGTAGTAGTAGTAGTAGTAGTAGTAGTCTCTGGTGATTTCAAGGTTTTCCCCTACTATCCCTACTCCTCTTAGCTAAACAATCCTACTTAATGAACACCTGCAACAGAAATTGCAATAAGAGAAAAATTATCTTGATTCTACTTCAAAAAACTACTTCAATTTCATCAACACTAACAGTACCCTCAAGAATCAACTATCTTGTCACCCAAAAATCAGTAAGCGATCTCCGTTATTTGAGAAATTTGGTACCCCAAGAGATAAATCCACTGAGAATACATCAGTAAATGCACGATATGCTGGCTGCTATGAAGAATCCAGCAGAAATTGTCGTATTTTCAGCAGAGAAACTGCATAAACTACACAGCTTGAATCTTCAGATACTATTTAAAGTGAAGGCGATTGCTCAGACAGACTGCAGAGTCTATTGAGTATTCGTTGGGCGTCTGAGAAGAAAGAACCATAGGAGGAATAAATGAATTAAATTCTTGAAAAAACTGCTTAAAACCATAATAATCATATTTCTGGTAGATCAAATACTCTCGAATCAGCTATGCCTGTAATAAGAAATCTATCATCGAAGGATAGAAGTTCTAGCAATAGCGTTTGGTAATGCTTCAATAAGCAAAAGCAACAGTAAAATGCAATTTTATCACTATAACCAGAATTTCCGCTTTTAACAATATCTTCTCCAATTAAAAAAAGTAGCCATAGAATAATAACTTCACAGCCAAAAACAGCAAAATCATAAGAAACAGGCTTATCATTGACTTATGAATCTGATATCCTTGGTGATGGTCATAGAATCATAGGCTCAGAAACAGATAACAAGATAAAGAACAGCTAGAAGATCCTTCCTTTGTTTCATAAATTCAGCTAGAGATTACATAAAAAAGACGAAATACTTCATTTGTCAGCTTAGAAACTGCACTCAGAAAGTAATAGTTGTAAGGTTGCTCCTTAGAACAATCAACGAAATCATCCAAATCACTTAAATTACAATAGAACCCACAAAAGCTCTTCATTAATGTCTTGTTCTTTCGCTGATCAATCGTTTCAAGGATAATCGCAAATTCGTCAAAACCCTCTAGCTGATTCCACAAATAAGCCTCTAGCTTATCTGCTTGCAAGTTGCACAACGAACCCAAGAAGAAATACACTTAAACCTAGCATCAAACTGCCAATTACACAAACTGAGAACAACCTAGAACACATCAAACTAGCTGACATTGAAAATCTTTACAACCCTACACACATTAATTCTAACCATCTTCATCATAATCTCCCAAGCACAGCGAGATCTAACTAGATTATCTTAGGTGGAATACCAAATCCAAGACGACATGTACTAACCCTAAATAATAAAAATAGCAACCACAAGAACTTCCAGAAACGGAACTCCTTAGATAATCACAATGTGTTACTTTCTTAGCTGAATTTCGCGCTTGAAGATCTCCAAAATATAACTTTAAAAAATAGTATTTAATCAACTCCATAGTCTTCCCATAGGAGAGTCTCTCTAATAGCTTAGAGTGCTGCAATAGAAGCTTAAGGAATTGCTGATTTCAATTGACAATCGAATAAGATGATCTGTTACATAAATCTATATATCTCTTTATTTTTTAAAATGTATTTTTTTGGATCGTTTTTCCCTATTGGATTTGTAGTTTCTTTTTTAAACGAAGGATATAAAAGAACAAAGCAATTAATAAAGTTTCATCTTGATTTTTTACGAGCAAGAAGAAAACAAAAAAAACTGGAAAAGCTAACTAAAACATAATAAAATACAAAAATAATCACAACACGAACAACAGTCGCTAACAGAATTCAATTATCTCTGTAACTCTGTGTGTCTTTTGTTTCCTTTCTTTTCAGTTGTTCATACTAGTGATATTTTGCCTGTTTTCGAAGGATAAACATAAAAGAAAGAATAACTCAATTTCTTTTTAATTAACAATAGAAACCTAACAAAAATGCAAGGAAGGATCGATCCAAATATGCCAATTATTATTATATTAAATGATTCTGCTTTTACTTGATTAGATTATCGATGATGTCATTGACTTAATCTTCCTAATCACTGTCGTTATCGTCTCTCTACAAAAAGTACAAAAACAACCAATCATATAATTAATCAAAAATTATTTATCCAAGTTCTTAGTTCTTTTATGATATATATCATTAATATTTCCTCATATTTTTCTTTCTAATTACATCACTATCATCATGGTTGATATCTTAGCTGACTTATGTATGAACTTTATCATCACCTTTCCCATCTGGCTGCGTTTCCACGTTATGATTTGTACTTAGCATTTTATCTTATCCAACGACTGCGCTGCCAGTGATCTTCTTCGAGTTAGGTAAATTACTCTACTAGTTATTAGATACCTTCATGTTGTTGTTATTCACTGAGCTACTATCGATTTTCGAATTCAAATGCTGCTGCTGATGCATTGATAACTAAGATTAACCTTAGATCTCCTTGGAAAAAAAAATAAAAATAAAAATCATAACATCAAAGATAGGTGCGCTATTTTTAAATCAGCGAGGAAATAAATCCATAATAACAAATATGGCTGATAGAGAGTATATTATTCGTGTAGAATAATTCTGAGATCTATTGTCATTTTTACCTTTATGTTATCATTGACTGCCTTTTCAAAGAAAATAAACAAAGTTAAAAAATAAATAAGATTTTCATAAGGATTTTAACATTCTTAAAACACTTGAATGAATCAATAAAAGTTTGCTAAACTATGAGCAGCCCTGCAGAGGTTCAAGTTGAATAATAAAGAATCCACTTATTTTGTGCATGCTGATCAGCCGAATTAGCAGTAAACGAACAAAAAGGGAAATGATGGAAACTAAATCCCAATGAATGAATTGTTTTTCCCAAGTTGAGACTAATTCGTTGGGGTTATTGCTTTCAGTAGTAGTCTTGATTACACAAATTTCATAACAAATTTCTCATCGACCTGTATTTTAGAGGCATCTTTCTATGAACCGAGGATTTCCTTTTCGACGGTGTGTCCTGATTGGCAGCACCCCATTATGATTCTGTTTTGTCTATGCTTTCAAATTCAAAGATTAAATAATACGATATGCTCCCTCTCAATCAAAATCTCTTTGTTTTTATGAAAAGGCTTCCAACTAATCAATCGGCTATCTTTCTTTATCTTTATCTTTCTCTCTCTCCCCACAATAATAAATAAAAAATATCTCCTGATAATTTTATTGCATTTTGAAGTTACTCTTTGCTAGTTTTACTTATAGTTCATTTGAGAATAACAAATCAAGAAATAGAATATTTATTCCAAGAATTTGGAGATTAATAATTTCTCTATCCTTTACTCTTTTTTAGAGTTCAAACACATAATTATCATTTTTCTGATAATATCTTAAAGACTTAATCTTCTAAAGATAATGTGTTCAATTCTCTTGTATGAGTCATAGCAGATTATTTGAGAAAGTAGACCTTTCATTTCGTTTGACATTTTGATATCATTAGCTTCTAAATTGAGTTAAATGTGAAACAAAAGAAATACGTTGAAAATACACACATGTTCTGATATTTTCCCCATATCCAAGGTAATTCTTCTGTCAAATCATTGTTGAATGAGATCAATAAAAAAAACATATTATTATTTTAGTAATCACTGAAAAAATAAATCAAACAAATCAAAATAAATACTAGCACATCTCACAATCCATATTTGTCTTTGAATCACAAAAAAAAAATTCTTCTTCTTTTGTTATTGTTTTAAAGCAAGTAAAAGTAAGTTCTTTGTTAATGGAATTTGATCTGGAGTTTTCTTTTTTCAATCGCTGATGAGTTTTTTTGCAAACACAATTATGATTAGGACTTGTGATTTTATATTTAGTTAAATTAAAGCTGTTTGTATTTCTCCGTAGTCAATTAAAAAAGAGTGAGTTATGTTGAGATGGTTACATATGAAACAATATATTTTTTTGTTAAATTTTTGGAGAAACAATTGATAATTTTGTTTTTTTAGTCCTCAAATTTTTGCTTTTTGAAAGCAGCGATGATTTGAGAGAGAATCTCTTAAGCAATCGGAATTATTAAGTGTTTTTTTATGTCTTTATTTGATCTTATTACACATTTCAATGACCAGTGTCCAGAGAATTGATGAAAGATAGTGATTGATTTCGAAAGTAGAAGGAGATATTCGGGGGAGAAAGTTCCAAACAGTAATTCGCAGAAATATCAAAAACCAAATTGATCCAAAGATTTAAGGTAGTTAACAACAACACTCTCAAAGCTAGAGCTACTGTCTGATGAAGGTGTTTAAAGAAGAGCCTGTAGATAAATGGAACAAACGGGTTGCCTATTTTTTTGATGAAACTATTGGAACATACAATTATGCAAACGGTCATCCCATGAAGCCCTTAAGAGTCGCTATGACTGATACTCTTGTTAGATCATATGAAATGGACAAGAAAATGAATAAGTTTGTAAGCCAGCATACTTAAACTGAAGCGATTTTTGAAAAAATAATACTGAAAACTCGTTAGAATTTATCAATAAACACATGCATTTGGCTTTCGATAAATAGGATCGAGATTACGTGGATAGTTATGTGCGAACTGTCGATAAGAAGATCCTCACGAATTTTCATTCAGACGAGTACATCAACCTTATCCAAAGAGTCACGCCAGCGAACAAGCATCTCCATGAAGATCAGCTTTACAGATGTAGATTTAAAATTTTTCATGGAGTTAGAATAGATCAGCAGGGCAAAGAAATAAGAATAATAAGCTGAAAAATCGTCTTTTTTTGGTGGGATTTTGATGGTATTTTTTGGGAATCAAAAGTTAACTTTGGTGATGATTGCCCTGTGCTTGATCGGCTGTATGATTACTGTTTGACTTATGCTTCAGGTTCAGTTGGTATGAGTTACTTTATTTGATGTTTCTTTGTGATTAATTGATCCCTTTCTGATTCTCAGCTGGTGCGAACATCTTAGCGAATAAGAAGGTCGATTTTGCACTGAATTGGTCAGGTGGTTTGCATCATGCAAAATAATCTGAAGCTTCTGGATTCTGCTATATTAATGATTGCGTACTTGCTATCCTTGAGTTGCTCAAAGTGTACTAGAGAGTGCTTTACGTAGATATTGATATCCACCATGGAGACGGAGTCGAAGAGGCATTTTACTTAACTGATAGAGTCATGACATGCTCGTTCCATAAGTACAAAGACTATTTCCCAGGTAGCTTCATTCACTCCAAGAAATAAATAGATCAGGAGGAATTCATATCATTATCCTCTTTGTTTGATTTAATCTATTTCCCCTTAGGAACTGGCCATATCGACGATATCGGATACAACCATGGAAAGTATCATGCTGTGAATTTTCCGCTGAGTGAAGGAATGGATGATGAATCGTTTATGTATATTTTCAAGCCTGTCTTGGGGTCTGTCATGGAGACATTCCGACCTGAAGCGATCGTCTTGCAATGCGGGTCAGATAGTCTTTCAGGTGATAGACTGGGTTGCTTTAATTATTCGATCAAAGGACATGGAGCATGTGCTCGATTCCTGAAGACTTTCAATGTACCCATGATGCTGCTGGGAGGAGGAGGATACACTTTAAGAAATGTTCCAAGATGTTGGTGCTATGAGACATCAGTTGTTGTAGACATGGACATACCAGATTGTAGGAGATATTATGCAAGTTATTTTGGTTTACAATTTTAAGGAAATTTTGTTATTGTTGTTGCTGCAGTGATGCCATAGAATGAATTCCTTCATTACTTCGGGCCTGAGTACAAGCTGCATATGCCAATCAGTAACATGGAGAATCAAAACTCCAAGAAATATCTCGATAGCATCATGTAACAAATACAACAAGCATTTTCAAAATTATTTGTTCTCTTGCCTTTGAATCAATGCCTAAACTTCTAAAAAAATGCACCTTCCATGTCTCTATCCGTTCAATTACTTGTTTAAACTGATAATTGGGAAGCTTCTTCTCATACTTTTCTTTAAATTCTCCAAATGTTCACAGCTAGAAGATACAGTAAAACCTCAAGAACGTCCATCAAGGATCAATGCAGATTTCAAATTACAACGACAAACCCAGCTAGCTTCTAATTGACGCATCGGAGATCATATCCGAAGTTAACGATAAAAAATAAGAAAGAGCTGATAAAGGGACAATATAAATAGACATCGAAGATGAAGAGGATTGATATTGTCCTGATAAATTGCTGTCACAAGATAGAAATTATTGTGTTTGTTGAGTTTATTGAGTGTAAGAAATGGATCAAATAATATGTGTCAAAGATCAATCAATTACTCGATATGTATCAATACGTAAATAGAGCTTCAAACAAAGAGAATGGCTTTATGTATGCATTTGGTAAATTAACAATATTTAATAATAAACTTATGTGTCTTTCAGAATTGCTTTGAATCGCAGGTGAAAAATTGCTAAGTAGTTGAGGGAGGGCTTCATTTATTTCTTTTTTCTGTTGTCTTTGTATCTAAGTATCCCTCTTCCTCAGGAATTGTAGATAACAGTGATGTAAATATAGAAAAAAGCAAAGAATGCTGCCAGCAAGAATGTCGCTAGTATCAGCCAGATTATATGCACATTTTTTGCTCTTGGGAAATCATAATAGAAATTCTTGAAAGTCGTGTTGTAGATCATGAACTTGTGGTTGTCATTGGAGTGTCTGCTCTTGAGTTCTTAGATTATGTGAGGCTGGAAGTTGTACTGCTTCAAATCTGTCAAAAATAAAATAAGATCATTAAGAGAGTTAGCAACATTTTTAGGAAAATATGATTTGAATGCCTAACAACAATAGCATATTTTCCCTCTTGCAAATTTTACGTGAGAGGCTAACATCAAAAGTGTAGAAATTCTTGTTCATGAGCTCGCAGAGATCAGACGATTGGATCATCTTTTAGAAAGGGTTTGCAACTTTCTGCTTATTTTCTTTGTACACTTCCAACGCACGATTGTACACAACATACGAATTCCACAGGAGAAAATAAAAGAAGAAATTTATCAACGGGAGGAATCCAATGATGACAGTGAGGATGCATTTCCCTAGGGGCTTCTTGAGAATAGCAAAGATAAACTCGTAGAATAGTGTGCAGTGTGCTCTTTCCAATGGGCAATCACAGATATTGTATTCCAAATTATATTAATCGATAACTTAGTTGTATTATGAAATTGGATTCTCAGGGATAGGATCACTTTAGTAGTTAGTTGCTATTTGGGTTTCTTCCAAGCGACCATATTGTCCGCCTCCACCTGCACCAACACCTCCGCCACTGCTGTTCATAAAGGATAATCTAATAACTTAGAAGAGAAATAAATATTGCTTTTTTATTATTGTTTTGTTCAAAAGAAAGAATGAGATAAAGCGAGCTGATTGATTAAGGCTGAAAATACTTAAATTATAAAAGAATGATAAGACAGACTCATAGCATGAATATGTTTTTGATGAACATGAATTCAATCATCAAGAAATCAAAAGAGATTAACATTTTGATACTTTTAAGCTTAACAAAAAGGAATTTTTGAGCTAACATTTTAATAATTATTCTTTAGATATTTTCCGTTCTTGATTTTTGTCATTTTTTGAATATCAAGATGGAAGAGTTTTTTTATGATAATATTGTTATTCTTTTGATTTAGATTTTTCTGATTGTTCAAGATTTTCAGTAAGAAAAAGCAACAGAATTGTCTTTTTTTGGCTTAGTTTTTACAATTTTCCATGGAGATTCCATTTTTTTATTTTTTTCTTCCATTGATTTAAGTGGGGCATGTCACTGCTTTCTTAGTGTTTATTCGATGGATTTTGCTTTTTTATCCTTGTATTTATCAATTGATCTTCTTCTGCCTACTGAGACATGTAAAATATCCCATTTATTTTGTAATTAATATTTCTCTCTCATATTCATGTATTATGGAACAACACTATCCATTTCGATTCAATATGTTATTTTTTTTTTAATATGAATTTGATTTTGAATTTTAAACGATATCAACTTGAATTTATTGCATTTATTTATTAGTAGTTCGATTTGTTTTAATAAGTGCTTTCAAAGAGCAAAGAGAGAGAAAGCAACTTATTTATGTTTGTATATTGTAGTTTCAATAACATTCAAATAAATCTATCTATCTAGCAGAAGCAATGGATCGATTGGCCATTCATTAACTTATCTGTTAGCAAGCAAGTGCACATTCATCTTAAACAGTCTTAGCCTTAGGTTCTTATCAGCCCATTTTCTCTAAGTATCCTATAAAGGATTTTTTGGGTATGCTGATGAGAAACCTAAAATGCAAAGAACTGTGTAATATCAAAGAGAAATCAAGCTATTTATGTTGTGATGTTGTTGTTGGTTTAAAAACTTATGGGAATATTGGTTTATATATATATATAAGCTTGCTCTCTTTTCTAGCGAGAATAAAATCTAATGATTGTGCGCTGTGCTGTCTAACAACTTCGAAAAAATTCCAATATCAAAGAAGTTATTTTTAAAACTTAACTCTTCGATTTCGCATTTCAATTTGAAATTTTTTTTCAATAAATCCAAGTCAAATTCTTCAAAGTCAATAAGTCTTATTCTTTGAGGATAATTAACAAATCGATGAACAAGGCAACTAAATTAACAGTGGGGAGAGAGAAATATAAAGGTGGGGGGATTTAAATCAAATTTGATTGTTTTTTTCAAACCTTAATTTTTAATTATTTGGCAGTTAACATTTAATTTATCAGCAATTTATTGATCCTTTTAAGAAGGAAAAAACTCAAATGAAGTAGTTCCATGTAATTTTACTTGATGTGTAAATTTGCAAAAAAATAAATAAGAATCATCAGTATTATTATTGTTAATTATCTTCTTCTTTTTCTTTCCATCCCCCCTCCCAAATCATTCTTATTTAATTTGAATAATAACAACCAAATGAACATCCGTCAAGCCAAAATCAATAGAACAATCAAAGTCCATTTAGTTATTAGGTTAAATTAAAAAATAGCCCTAACAACTACTCAAACTGCATTCAAGAAACAACAAAGCAAAATTTCTGCTTCTACGATGGCTGCTAAACATTGCTTCAGGCCTTTTTTAAACACCTGATTGCATTCCCCCAACTTGAGACTCTCTAAAACCATGCAGGACGACTCTCTCGTTTTCAGCACAGCGCTTTATAGAGATGGGTTCGTTTGAATGCCAAATACGTTTGGCTTGCTGGTGGATTGTTGTCTCTAACCAATAACGATAAGTTTTTATGTTAGCCAATAAAGGAAAACAGTTGTTTCTCGAAAAAACTCTAGCTTGTTTGTATGTTTTATATGTTCAAAAAAACGATATGATTCGATGATCTACTTGAAGAAACACATTTTCATGTTGTTATAAGAACCAACAATAATGCACAATAATACATATTTGCAAACATGCATACCGCTTTTTTCTCTAAAATATGCTTCAATTCTCAAATGAACATATTAATATCAAATTGAACATATAAAACAATCAAATTTGAGAAATGTTGAACAAGGAAACGAGCAATTTGCTTGTATTTCGTTGTTTTTTCACAAGTAGAAGGAGTTGCTTTGGTTTATCTTATGGAATTATGACTGTATAATTGTTGAAGTTGTAGTTTTGTTGAAAAAGATAAGTAAAATGTCCTTGAGTGTCATGAATACTCTTTAACTTAAAAATACGAATTTGAGATTTATAATTAATTTACAACGACTCTAAAATAAAGAAAGGGAAATTTAAAAGCCGTTCGTTTTTGATATTCTGGATCAAGATTAATTAACAAATCAGCCAATAATTGTTATTTAAATTCAATTAAAATTCATAATTTTTTTAATAATTCTGTTTGTGACTGGCAAGCAGTAACCAACAGTAGAAGG
>Ga0302271_10003963_pt1 | contig 12087 bp, 5 predicted proteins | sample III_Bog_N1_1_FD_198767 | JGI IMG/M metagenome (GOLD analysis project Ga0302271, IMG submission 198767) | Peat permafrost microbial communities from Stordalen Mire near Abisko, Sweden - III_Bog_N1_1 | ecosystem: Environmental > Terrestrial > Soil > Wetlands > Peat | place: Sweden: Abisko... | reverse complement strand
AATATTTCAAACTTGCTAATTTTTTTAATGATAAAAATGAAATAATTTCATATTTTTGTGATGATTTTGTTGATCAAAATATCCAATTCTAACTTTATGTTCTCTAGGTACTTTATCTTCCCTATGAAATTCACAAGCACAGTATTCATATTCGTCATAGTCATTACATTTGATGCACTTGATTTCTGGACGGTTAAGAATGTCACTGGGAGGTAAAAATATGTAGTTTTATTCATGTTTCTTATGATAAAATGGGATAAAAAAGCACCTTTTAATAAACTCTTTGATACCTATTCACACAAAACATAGGCTACTAGTCGGAATGAGATGGTGGAGCTCATAGAACGCCAGTGGTGGGGAAGATTATCACTTTGAAACATATGGACCTTCTTACAAGCCAAACTAAGTTGATTATGCATTTTTCTGGAGTTCTCAACTCATTTTCTTTATCTTGTGGTGTCTGATAGCAATAGTTCATGCCCTTACGCCATTTTGGGTACATTTAATTTCTTGAAAAATTATTTTTTAAAGAGAAAATTTAAATATGATTGAGTAGATCATTGTTATTATTATAATTATTTCTAATTCTTTCTCTTTTTCTTTCTTTCATAAGTTATTCTTAGATTTGATCACTATTGGAATGCTCTTCACTAATCTCTATGGCTTCTACAAGTGCAAAACAGGTAAGATTGTTTATTTTTGTTATTAAATATTATCTAAAATACTACTGTAACAATGACACAGAATATTAGCAAACTGTAAAGACTGTGCAAGACAACTTAAAACTCAAGGGAATCAACTTAATTGGACGCTATCTGACAGGAAAATGAATGAACTCCTGAAGAAAATAATCAGTTTTTATTTACTAATTCTTTTAGAATTTCAGCTGCAAGCAAAATCAAATATAATTAGTCTCCCATTCCATTCCGAGAAGCTTTATAAGTTTTAAATTTAATTACCTTTGTAAATCCGTTTTTTTCTTCAAAATGTCCTTTTATTTATGTCTTGTTTAATACGAATACACACATCTCAATCTTCATTTCCTGCATATTTCTCTACAATTATCAAGGTAAATGATCTGAAAACTGCAGTTTTTCAAAAACTTACAAACAAGTATTGTGTGTGCTTTCTGGATTCTATTTCCTTTCCCTAATAAAATTAACCATAGGCTAATTTCTTTCTTATCTCCTAGAATTAACCCAATTCTTATTGTCTTTAAAATATTCTGTTCACTGAAAACAAGACAAAAGAGAGAGAGTTAGGGAGCCACGATCTATTCGGCAAAAAACAAATTTATTTAATTATTTTATCGCAAAGGAAAGAAATAAAAAAAGAAACTTCCAATTTTAACTCAAGTTTACATAAAATACCATGGCTGAATAGACTTCTTCAACACAAGCTGCAACCACACAAGATTCTTCGAATCCTACTGTCACACCGATTACTGAGGTACTACTTTACTTTGCAAGTTTTATCTAAAAGCAAGGGGTGTGTCTCAAAAAAAAAATCATTCAGTTGGCAATGCTGATGCTTCTCCTGCTGTTTTCAGCAAAATAATCCAGAGAAGAGGACAAGCCAATAAGCAAAGATTAAGGGAAATTGTCATGTAAAATAGAGGATAAATTGAGAGCTAAACAGAAAGAACCACAAATAAAAATGAACGATTCCAATAGAGGAAAAATAATGAAGTAGCAAAGTATCAGATACAGAGTTTTAAATACGATAGATTGAAAGGCCATAGTGGGTGTTCAAACTTCAGAATTCCACTGCAAGATGATCAAACTAAAGAATACGATTTAATAGAGATAAATTGGAGGGATATTTGAAGAATCTAAGAAGGATTTACTCAATTACCTAAGAAGAAGAAAATATATTTTTTTGAAGATTTAAAAAAGATTTGATTTAAACATTGAGAACAAGGATTCGAAAAGAACCCTAAACTATTAATACTTTCTTGTAATAATTGATTGTTTGCATTTAACCAGATTGTAGAAGCATAAGAGCAGAGCATCGTATCTAAGGTAAAAAACCATTTAAAATACAATAACCAATATTGTCAAAACAAAAGTTTTCAATATTTTTGAGGTTTCCTTCATTTAATTATTACTCAATCAAAGAAAGATATTCAAATTAGTTTAATAGCAAACGAAAAAAAGTCTTTAAAAGATACTAAAGATTCCCGCCAGTTTGAAAAATCATAAATAAATCCCTTCTTATTTTCACTTCTAATCATATATTTGTATTCGATCTAAAAATGCTGAGGGATATTTTGTTTTGTCAGAGCTTTCACTAGCCCAGCTACTCACAAACTAACAAATTATATATCTACCCACTTGAATTATTTATTTTGAATAATCAAAAGAAATCTCTTCAAAAAAATAAGCGATTGTATCAAAAGAATTAATTTGTTATTTGCTAATTTTCCAAATAATCTTAGCTCTTACCATAAGGATTACTGAATAAATTTCTAACTTTTTTTGGGTACATTTTGATTGGAATATCTCGCAGGTTCAGGAATTCTTTGAGAAGGAGAATTTCAAGAAAAATTACGGGTTAATTTCTGCATACATCTAAGATAACACAAGCTAATCGCTCCAAGTCCATTACCTTATGAAAGAACTCAAAGCACACGAACAAGGCATCGATTACTTGACATTCATCGAGGTAATTACATCAATAGATTGATGCTTACAATTCATCTTTGCATATGCTTGTACAGATGTTCAGATATTGATAACAACTCTACAACATTTTTTTCAATTTGCAGCTTCTGAAGAGCCCCGAATTGAAAGATAAGATCGTCTTAAACGAAGCTTTTGGACTAGTTGGTCCGAGCTGGAAGAAACTCAGAAACATCATTTACATTACAAACATCAAAAGCGAGACTAAGGAAAAAGAAGAGATTGAAAAGAAACTTGCAGAAGCCATTGGAAACACTTCTGTTGTTTACAAGATCGAAATCGGAGAAAATATCAAATTAACAGTTTAAACTCCCAACAAAGAAGAAGAAGATGCCAAATTCATCTTTGGAAAACTATTCCTTAAGTCATTCGTCCTGAACGAGAAGAATATCGTCTTGAATTGTGCCATTGAAGAAGAGTAGTTTGCTTCAAATACCACTAATACTTCATCTTCTTCCTACAATAGCAATTACTCCCATCAATACAAACCAACTAATAACACCAATCAACTCACCAATATCTAACCTTAATTCTTTAACTAAGGATTCATAAACCCATAATAACAATAGCAGTAACAGTAATAACAATAACTCACTCCTTAACAGCAACAACAACTACTCGTTAGTCAAGCACAATTCATGCAATTCTTTGGAGCACAAAATTAATTCGCCAACTAACAAAAGAAACCCTACAGACATAAGAACTTCAACAACCAACAATAACCGTACAATCCAAATTACAATAATAACAAAGCACCACAATTCAATCAAGCACCAAGAACTGAAGGAAATAATCTTCAATAGCCTGCTACTTCTGGGGCTGTGCACAATAACAACTCCAGCAGAAGTCAGCGAACCAACAACTACAGTCCTAACCAAGCATTCAAAAACAACAGAGCAAACAAAGGAGGATACCCCTCTTAAGGATAGTCTACAGGGTTCAATAATAAAAGACCCAACAAAGTGTTTAACCAAAATGACAATGATTTCCCTAATCTCCAGCTCCAGTGAAATCAAAAGTCATCTAATCAGGTATGCAAAAGTGACATGAGTTTTCAAAGACAAATAAATACACCCTGATTGCAGTTTTTCATTCTTTTTTTCTCCTAATTTTTTTTTCTCTTTTTTTGATTAAATCAGCTGTTGAATATGATTCCAAAGATTGAAGCTAGCTCTTATATATAAAAAAGGCATACGCCCTTCAGCAGTTCTTCAAACTTCACGTGTCTATTCACACAGTGCAGATGACCTCACAAGCATAGATATATATAAAAAAATATATACACAAAAACGCATTATCCTAGCCTAGAGAAGATTGGAGATGAGCTTCGGTGTTTTTAGCCGTAGATTTGATTTGCCATTGCTTTGATATTCAGAGGATAATTATTAAACTATTTCATATTATTTAAACATTCCCCTTCCTAAAGGAGGCTACACTCACCATTGTATTTCCCTTCTTTTCGTTAGGATATATTTAAACTCATATTGATTTCCATCTTTGAAATATTAGCGATTTGTGTTTTCCACAAAATACCACCAAAACTAATAGGAGCTGCTTTGATATTTTGTGAATTTTGTCTCAAACTTCGAAGACAGAAAGAGAGAGAGAGATAGTGGGAGAGCAGCTAAATTCCAAGAAACCTCTCTCTTTCTCAAAAGAAATGCAGTTATTATAATATTTCTCCTCATCAATGAATGGGTTGGGTTTTTCATAATCCGTGTAATCTCCTCATTAATCGTTTTTTATATAAAAGTTTGTTATTCAAAGCTTCTCAATACATTTATCTCCCTTATCTTATTAAAAGATATTTTTATAGACGTAATAATTATACAGACCGAAATAGACAGCTTTTCTGGTGGGCCAGAATTTTATTTAATCTTTTCTTACAAGAAATTCAATGGATCTTATATTCTTGTATTCTGAGATTATTTAAATCCAGGGGAGAACCAAACAGTTATCCTTCTATTGAATTGTATTATTCACAAATAAAATAACAAATCTTCAACAACAAAACACACACAAAATCCAAAAATGGCAGCTTTACATAAAACTGGTCGCTGCATCAGTGGTCTTCACTCCAAAGTCGGAGTCGTCCTTGGTAAGCAGCAAGTTCATTTTTCTTTGTTATTAAAAGTGTTTTTGTTTTTGATTAACTTCTGAAGGTTCACAATGGGGCGATGAAGGCAAAGGAAAGCTTGTTGATATTCTTGCAGCAAAGTACGAATACTGTGCTCGTTTTAATGGTGGTGCCAATGCAGGTAACGATTTCTTAAAATAACAGGAGTTGTTTTTGATTAATTCTCTTTCATTTTTTTCAAGGCCACACTATTGTCGCTAATGGAAAGAAATATCCCTTCCATTTATTACCCTGCGGTATTTTGTATGAGCACACTAAAAATGTCCTTGGAAATGGTACTGTTATTCATCTACCAACTATGTTCGAAGAACTGAAATAACTCGATAGAGACAACATCGATTACAAAGGTAGACTTCTTCTTTCAGACAGAGCTCATTTAGTTACTTCCATCACAATCGCAGCTGACTCCAAAAGCGAATCCAATTCCAAAAGTAACAAAACAAAACATTTTCTTCATGACATTTAAGAGGTTTTTGAGCAAATCAAAATATTAAAATAAACGCAATTTTGTTTTTTAGATAAATTCTTGGGCACTACCAAGAGAGGCATTGGTCCAACATATGCAAGCAAAATGAACAGATATGGCTTGAGAATTGGTGACTTGAAAAACTGGGATAGCTTCTTAGCTAAGTACAAATATATCTAGGATAAATTCATTGAACAAGGTGTCAAGGGTGGAAGCAACGAAGAACTCGATGAATTAAAGAAGCTCCGTGAGATCTTGTTAGCAAATCACATGATCACCGACACCACTGTTCTCATGAACGAAGCCTTGAAAGCAAAGAAAAAGTATATTAATTTTAAAAAAATGTGTCTTAAGCAAAGAATTAAATTATTTCAAAAAAATAATTTTATCTTAATTTTAATCACATATTCTTTTTTTCTTCTCTCTCCAGAATTTTAGTGGAAGGTGCAAATGCTTGCTTACTTGATGTCGATTTCGGTACCTACCCTTATGTGACTTCCTCCAATACATCTGTTGGTGGAGTCTGCACTGGTTTGGGTATTCCTCCTCAATTCATCGAAACCGTTATTGGAATCGTAAAGGCTTACACTACTCGTGTCGGAGAAGGCCCATTCCCTTCTGAACTCACAGGTAATTAACAATATTTACATTCTCATCATTAAGATAAATACTATTCTAGCCATTTCTAACTAACTCTTCATCTTTTTTATCTTAGACGAGGTTGGAAAGCATTTGGGAAAAGTTGGTCATGAATTCGGTACTACAACAGGCAGACCAAGAAGATGTGGTTGGTTGGACATTCCTCTCCTGAGATACTCACATATGATCAATAACTACACATCGTTGAACATCACTAAGCTTGATGTCTTGGATTAAGTTGAGGAAATTAAAATCGCTACTAAATATATTCTCAATGGTGAAGAAATCAACTACATGCCATCCAATATCGACGAACTCGCTGCAGTCAAAGTGCAATACACCACAGTGCCAGGGTAATTATTTGTTAAAGTTAGTTTCATAAAGAAATTGTATTATGTTTGCATATCTAACCTTCAAAATACTATTTTTAGCTGGAAGAAAGACATCTCAAAGATCTCGAAATATGAAGATCTACCTACCAATGCAAAGGCATACATTTCAACCATCGAAGAGCTACTTGGAGTGCCCGTCTCTTGGATTGGCACTGGACCAGCCAGAGAGGCAATGATTAAAAAATGAAGGATTTTTTGTAATCAAATAATTGTTGGAATGAACTGTATTTTGAATGTGATGTTTGTAGTATTCCATCATGGTTAAATTCATTTAAACTCACTCACTTTGCTAGTTTGCACTGATTTTCAATAGATCATCATCTTTATTTGAGATGATGTTTAAAGTTACATTTTATTTTATCAAGAATCCCCTTTACTATTTGATCTTTCTAACATAGTTAAGCAAATTCACAAAAATGTTTATCCTGTTAAAATGATAGATTTTTCACTGCTGGCTTCCTCATAATCTCTCTCAAAAGAAAAAAAAAACTAAAAAAGTTAATTAATATTCTTTACTATTTGGAGGGAAATATTTGCAAAACTTCATTCTTTTATCAATAACTCTCTAAAATTTTATCTCAAAAAAAACTAAATTCAAAATAGATATCATGCTATTAATCACCAATACATAGAATATATGTAAAATATTAGGACTCTCTTTCATTTAGGCTACTTAGCATGAAGGGAAACAAGAGTTATTTTGACATTTCCCCTTGACGCTATGAATAGCGAGAGTGGTGTGTTATTCTCAAAATTTGGTTATGCTGGAAGAATATTGCAAGAAACCTTATTGCTGTCTGAGAAATAGAAGACGTTCTTCGAAACGCAGATGTTCAAAGAGATGACAGCAGTCGACACCGGCAGGGAGAGGTCATTTCCGTATTTGACTGTGGAGCATCCTTGAGTTGACTTCTTGTTTTGGATAAACAGTCCAAGATTCGCATTGGATAGGGGATTCTCTCCTGATAATTATTTGGTCAGGCCAAGGAGAATGAAGTTGTTTTCAGAATTGGAAAATTCGTTTAGATTGGAAATATCAATCTTAAAAATAGCTTGATAGTGTTATTTAGGATCTAGAGTTTTAACAGATACGGCTTTTAAGATAGCTTAGTCTTAATTGTTGCTTTGCGGTGGGCTTAGCTACTCCGATGAATCACTAAAACGAGTGATCTTGTAAGTAGAAGATGCTTCTGAATCGAAGAATTCTTTCAAGAGAACTTCTGCAGCTTCTGATTTATCAGAAGATGATGAGGGTGGTCCTGCTGATGGTAACAACTATGATCTCTTCTTCAAAGTCTCCTGCTTTTCTGAATTGAATGTGATCATGTTACCAAGAGTTTCAGCTTCTTTATTGTATAGGTTGAAGAAATCCAACGTATACTCTGAGTGAATACTATTAAACTCTTTGTTTGCCTTGTCGAGGATTTCATTATTCTTTTTCGCTTAGAATTTGCTCTGGATGAAGAGCGCAGTACGCTTGTTGAGCTCAGATTCCGTTTTGGATTCGTTGATGATCGTCTTGAAATTACTGGAATCTACTATGTTCTCGAACTGTGTTGTAAGATTATCCCCAGCGTCTTTGAGTCTCTTGTAGTATTCTAACCCTAGTTTTTTAGCTTCATCGATTTTGGAGCGGGTTTGTTCCTTAAATTAACTGAAGATCTTCTCAACTAAACTGGTTTTTTCTTTGACCTCAGTTTGATACTTCTGGATAACTGCCATGCAATTCTCTTTTTTCACCTTATCGAGAGGCAATCTCCCTTCGAGCATCGCTTCCTTCTGAGTTTCGATATCTTTTTATTCATATTGGAGTATGTATTTCAGGCCAATCGTTCTGATCATTTTCAAACTATCGCTTTGATTGATTTCCATTTAGCAAACGACACAAGCCAAGCGAGAGTAGTCTTTGTTGCGGACTTGGTCTAGATTAACAATTATCACCTCATTATCTTCTTCTTGTGCGTGATTCTGGCATTTCAGAGCAAATTTATAGGGTATGTTTGAGGATGAGGTTGCTGATGACATGATTTTCTCTTTTTAAAGATCAAAATTAAGCTGCTGGTATTGTTCTTTTTGTTTTTTTTTTCTTCAGATAATAAAATCTTCTAATTTATTAATATTTTCTCTCAATTCCCTTCCCGTGTGCGCTCTTTTCTCTCTGTAAATTGAAATTTAGAATATGGTATTTCCAGAAATCAAATAAATTTGTTGGTTTGAATCAACGAAATAGAGAGCCAATTCATTTTTTTTAAAGTAAACATTGCAGTTCATTCTGTGAAAATGCATAAAATCAAGACCGACATCAGCGCTTTCTTGGTTTTTGAAGAGGTAACGAACTTGCATTTGAGGAAAAAAGCTAAATCAATCAGGTTGAAGCAATACAATTTTTGAATAAAGAGCATAAAGAGATCAAAAACAAAATTAGGTATTTTTTTATCTGTTTACCCCTCATAAAATAATGCTCATTAATCATAATCATATCGATAATAAGCCCATTTATGAAGCAAATAATCAATGAAAACTACCAACACAATGCAGTTTTTCAAATATGATCCTTGAACTGTGGAGAAATACCTCTCTTCTCTAGCGAAAAAATCCAAAAGATTAATCAATTAATCCCCCCACATAGAGCTGAGATTATTACTATTTCATATTATTGGACATATGAGCTGATAGATAGATAATCTGAAAGCTCATACTGCATCTAAAGTATGATTAACACTGTGAAAGAGTGAGAGAGGATGTAATCTAATAAAATAAACTAATCCATCTCATAGTAAACAATTAAACCCTTTCTTAGAAGCAGAAATATCTGCCAATACTAAAACCAATTCCCCTAATGTTCACATTCATTAAATCTATTAAATCTTTTTATTAATAAATTCACGAAATTAGCCTGCCCAAAAAGTTAAATTGTTTGCATGGAATTTAAGCAGATGTAACAGAAATAGCCATTTTAGTAACAAAGAAAAGTGTCTTTTTAAGTTAATCTGTGTAGTAAAGAAAGTAAATTGTTGTTATATAAGGATTGTGTTTTCATTTGCACTTGTTATTAACGTAGTATACGACGTCAGAGCTCGTGCAAGCGAAACAACCGTTTCCGTAAGTCTGAGAGACATTGCTGCTATTCACTCCACATATTGGTAGTATGAACATAGGGCAAACGTGAGCTAAAGTTTAAGAGGGATCGCAAAATACGGCATCAGAAGGATAGCTTTCACATGCTCCATCAGCGATGTACTCAACAGAAGCAGACGAACAAGCACTGCAGCGATTCTCTCGGGTGATTTTGGAGTATCCATTCGCGGATTTGCTGAAAGCACAAACAGGTTTGAAAATCTCATAGCATGCAGCGACATTTCGTTCGCTATCTTAGCAGAGATTTGAGATGTTTGCGCATAAGACAACGCTTAGGGCAGCCAATACAAGAAGAGTTCGTTTCATTTATAAATATCTGTGTGTTTAGTTTTTTTTAATTGTGTTTTTGATTTATTTATTTATTTATTTATTTATTTATTTATTTATTTATTTATTATGTTGATTGAAATTTCAGAGGCAAGTATTTAACCTAATCTGAAGAGCTTTACATCAGTAAATTCAATAAGGAAAAAAGATTAATAATCACTTATCTTCTCAATCTGTTCATTCTTAATCTGATCTCACAGTAAAGAGAAACACTAGGCCACTCCAATCCTTCCTCCCACTTATGATGAAATGAATCCTATTAGTTTAGTTGTACTATCAATTCAAAAAAATTAGTCTAAGAAATTGCTTCTTTTAATGTCTTGGTCCCTAAATAAACAATAAGGAAAGCCTGATAATTAGTTTTAAAATGGATTTTTATTTATTTTCTTCCTCAAGTATCGTTCAAATATTTGACTGATAAAACAGATTTAACCCTATTTATAAGTCTTTTCCTTTTATTAATAACTAAATGTAATAAATCTCCCACTGACTCCACATCAGATAATAACATATCCCTATAAAAAAATTTGGAAATCAAAATGGTATCAGATGATATTTGGTGGATTTCAAATACAATAAATCTATTCTGATCTTACATACAAAGGATATCTGTTTTGTATCACTGAACACATCAATCTAAAGGGAGTAAAACTAATAGAACATACTAAACAATAAACAACATTGAGAAAATCATCTATATTTCTATGCTCAAATGGCTATTTTTGCTTGAAATAAATTATTAAGAAAAAGATATTTGAAGAAATTTATTCATTGGCAATGGATCTTACTTAGACAACCAGGGTTAATTTATTTGTAATAACTTAAGGGAAAATATCAAAAATATCGATGAAAAAGTTATAAGAGCACATATAAAATATTACAAAATAGCTGAGAACGCGAAAAATTTGAGATTTAGATGAAAAAGTAAATTACATTTTCAATACTAAAATCAACTTGAATAAACAATAAGATCACTAAAATAATTAGTTTTTAAGAAACCTTTGTAACTAATTTTGGCTAGCTGATCTGATTTATTTCATCCCTTCCAAGTTAAAGTTATATTTATTTTACTTATTAAAGAAAGATGGGTTGTAATAGTTGTTAGTGAAGATATTTGTAAATTTAACATAATACTACTTCAGCTAATATTATATGTATCTTATAATTGTTTTTATAGTGCTCTCAAATTGTTCAGACTAAGCTCATCCTGCCAAGAAGTTTTATTTAAATAAAAAGAAAGTGTATCTTTTTTCAGCTGCTAAAGACATGTGCGTTATGAAAAGAGGAATGGTTAAGAAAATATCCCTGAATATTTTGAGGAGATCTTTGAAAATGGTTGATGCAATTTAACAAATAAGTATTTTTAGAAGAAGGAATCAAAAAAACAACATTAACGATGAAATCACATGAAGACATTGCTAATTATGTGCTTAATTGAAATCAAAAACAAAAAAATATGATGGTGGTGATTCGTTTGATTTAATATGTGCATTTTCAAATATTTCCTTTTTTTTTCGGGTTTTACAAAATGAATAGAGAGAAAGGAACTATGTTCTTAATATTGGCATTCTATTATTATTTCCATTTTTGTATTCTTTTCACCCATCCATAGTAGAACTGCCAATGTCCATTTACTATGATAAACAAAGATAAAAACTTTTTTTTGAGATTGCATACAAAAAAAAATAAAACAAATAAATGTATATGATGATTGTCCTTTGTAGGATACAATTGATCGAAGTTATCGTCAATATTAATCTCAATTCCTAAATAATAGAATTCATTAATTTAATGCAGTTTTTGCGAATATTTTATTACGCCAAATAGACCTACAAACTCAAGAGAGTGAGAGAATAATAATAAACTTACCTAAAAATCAAATATCAAGAGACATCATAGATACTGATATCTGTGAGGATTCATCAAGGTTGGATTCTATAACAAAATGAGTTCATCGAGAATACCACCTTAGTCCGCGCAAGGACTAGAAACAGATAAAGTTATTGGACACTACATTTTAGGTTTGTGAATGCTTTTGAGATATTTTCTATTAAAAAATGGGATTCAAAATGAATCTATGAGGATTCATATTAATCTTTCATGCATTATTCGATTCTTAGAAGAATAAACTATGCTTTGTTGAATGCAATTTGCTTTAGGTTAAGACATAGGAGAAGGAACATTTGGAAAAGTCAAGTTAGGCACTCACATAGAGACGAAATAAAAGGTAGAAAAATATTTATGATGACACAGTGAATATTCATGCGATATTCTAGAGATACCTATCTTGTGAAAGGCAGCGGGAGC
>Ga0302271_10003961_pt1 | contig 12093 bp, 6 predicted proteins | sample III_Bog_N1_1_FD_198767 | JGI IMG/M metagenome (GOLD analysis project Ga0302271, IMG submission 198767) | Peat permafrost microbial communities from Stordalen Mire near Abisko, Sweden - III_Bog_N1_1 | ecosystem: Environmental > Terrestrial > Soil > Wetlands > Peat | place: Sweden: Abisko... | reverse complement strand
TCTTAAAGATCTGTTGAGAGATCGCTGCAATGTTATGAGAAGATAATGTATATTAAAGAAAATAGATATATCGCTAGTTTATGAGGTTAGTTTAGATGAAACGATCATTTCAGATGAAAATCGAATTGGATAGATTTTAATAAATTTCCTATCGAATTCACTGAAATTCACTGGTAAAAATGGAAAGATTATTGTTAGAGTAGAGCCATTTGGAGTTAACGATGTCAGAATCTCCATTGAAGATAATGGTAAATCAAAAGAATAAAAAATAATTGGGATTCTTTGATGAGTAGCATTTGAATAAAAAATACTAAAATATTAGAAAACAATTTATGAATGTGACATTTTATTTCTTTTCTGTGAAGGTATCGGGATATCTAAGTAAAAAATCGCTAACATCTTCAAGATATTTGGAAGAGAAGACATAACTCACAACAAGAGATCAGCAACACAAGGAATCGGTAAACTTTGCATTTGAAATATTAAAAGTTAAAATGCAAAGAGATATGTTTGGAACATTTTTTTTAATTATTTTGATTGGGAATTTCTTAAAAAAGGTATTGGATTGTCGGTGAGTAACTGTTTAGTGCATGGGCTGACTTTGGATGAGTTTCAAGACAAGCCAATAACTGTAAAGTCAGAGGAGAAAAAAGGAACGACTTTTTAATTTGTCTTGAAAAACTAAGAACCGCATCTAATCAATGTAACTCAAACCCAACATGAAAGTGACAGTGAAGACGATGAAGAAGATGATGAAGATAGCCAGAAATCAAATTAAGATGCGTTCTAAGAAGTTATTGTGACTGTCAGTAGAGGAGACAGTTTAAAAGATTTTGAAAGTAAATTCAACGAAAACACAAAAACAAAATCTAGAAACGATCCAGAAAGTACAAGCATAGCTGTCGCAGGAGGAGGCCTAACGACATTAGAAGTAGTCAAAAAAGGTCTCAATCAAGAAGATGATGATATCATTGACGAAGTATTGCAAGAAGAAGAGCAGCGATAAAGAAAAAGATAAAAATTACGCTAAGATTCTTTCAAGCAGAAAAAACAAACAGGATATCTCGGCATGAACAGAAGGACATCTGGTCAAGAAACAACCAGTTCTCGTGAGAATAACTGCTAGAATCTTGAATTTGACGACCAAAACAGCGAGAACATTGATGAGGAATCTGAAAGAGCTACAAATAGATTCAAGAAAACATAACTGACACCTGTAGATTCCTAGTAGTTTTTATTCGACAGATACTTCAATCAGCTCGATTTAGACGATGTCCATGGGTTTATGCAATAGCATAACATGCCACATAATAACAACATCAGCGTGTTATATGATAATTACCAAAACAACAGCGTCAATTTTATGGATCGCTAAGGAGTAGCACATAATCGGATACCTTCTATTGATTCAATTTCTTCGAAGCACTTAACAACGTCTCATTCAAACTCCTTCCTCCCTCTTAATCTGCTTGCAAATACCCAAGGGATTTCATCAAGAAGAAGGGAATCTTCACCTCCTTAGAAATCCTGCTCACTGGCGAACATTAATGGAAGTAATACCGAAGAGAATTCGATCATTTAAAAGATGAATTTCAACAACACAAGAAACTTGATTAACACTATGAATAATATTACGACAAATAACAATATGATAAGTGAGAACAATACAGTGATTCAAAGCCACAATCTCTCAGTGGAACCGAACATCATCCATATGGGCAGCACGACTTCATTTATGAATATTGAATTGATGAACTCAATTGAGGAGTTTATCATAGCAAATTAATAGAGAAAAGATGAGAATTACTAAGAAGAATTTGGATAAATCTTGATTGTCGATGATGTCTAGTTTAATTTAATCACATTGTAGAGTCTTCTCAAGAAGTATGCACTTAAAATAGACCTCGCAGATGATGGGGATGATGCAGTTAATAAAGTTAAGGAAAAATATCAGAAAAGTGGATAACTCTACAAGATAATTTTTATGGATATCCAAATGCCAATAAAGGATGGATTCCAAGCCACAAAAGAAATAAGGAATTTTCTAACAGAGAACAATCTTTTTTAAGTTCCAATTATTGCTACCAGTGCATTTGGTGACTAGCAGTATAAAGATCAAGCGAAGAAAGTAGGAATGACTGATTATATTGAAAAACCACTCAAAATATAAAAAATAGATAAGGCTTTTGTAAAATATGTGATTAAATGAAAGGTAAGCATCGCATAGAAAAGTGATGGTAATACAATTAAGCCATCTGAATTTATTCTAGTTTTAGAGAAATGAAGGATTTTTCATAAAATGAAATGAATTTTTTTTATTAATCTAAGAAGTTACTGATGTGTACAGATCTCATTTTCTTAATATGAAGATCCTAATAATCTTTATTAATTATTAATAGTGTCTTCTATGTAAATTTGAATAAAATCTCTTTTATTATTATTATTATTGCTCATATTGTCGCATTTTACTTTATTGTGTTTTATTTTATTTTTTTAACATTTTTTAACTACTATGAAACTTCCAACGAAAACTAATGAAAAATTTCACAGGATTTCATTAATTTTTTTGGGAGCTTTCATTTTCACTAACAAACCATCATACAAAGAAAAAATAAACTAATATTCGCTTAAGAAACGACTTAAATAACAAATATTTAGTCTTATGATCCACTAAAAAAGAAACTATTTACAAACAAAATACTTATGTAAAGTTGAATTTCTTGTGTTTTGAAGCTTAAATACCTCATCCTTTTATCGATCACTCTCTGTGATTCTTGAAATTGCCTCCGATAACTCTTCCCTGCTCTCGTTTATTTGATTTTCTTTAAAGACAGCAATAGACTACAACATACGCCACAACGAACAATATCACTATCCCAAGCAAGCCGTATAAGACGTATATGATAATTTTATTAAAATTAGCATTAAACGAGGAACTTGTCGTTGCGGAGTTCTTTTTCTAAGCTGCTATTGGAGCTGGTCCAAAGATATTGCTGCTTGGAGCAAAGTTCCAGCATACAGGTTTAAAATATTGTGAGAATGTTTCGCCAGGTTTCTCAGAATCTAGAGAAACATACCATTCCTCATAATCTGTGAAATCGTTGATTTCATACCCGAGTAGTTGACAGAATTCACTCCTAGCTGTTACAACATCGCTGAGCTTTGAACACACCATGTCTTAACTGTTGCAGACTCTGATTTTCTTTGTGCTCTACTCAATTGAAAAATAGTCATTCCTGCAAACATCAAAAAGACTTTCGCATTGGTTCAAGCAAATTCCTTTTCTAATTCCCTAGCCTACATCGCCATCGCAATCGTAGCATATTAGTTACTAAAGTGCTTACTAGCAGTCTGTACTAAGGTCTTAGTTTTGATAGACTTATTTGTAGAAACTGATATTTTTAAGGAAGGAAAGTAAAAATAAATTTATTGTTTTTAAACATTTTCAATAATTTTCGTTAGGCTTACTTCATTCTAAGTGCATTGAAGTTTTCAATAGAACAGCATGTGCGAGGGGAATAGTGATAGCAGAAATCAGCAGACTTAAGTTCATGGACTTTTGTGTAGTTGTACTTGATTTGATTTATTGGTGAACTCGCTGAACAGTTTTTGCTGGACGATACATTCCTGATTGATATGTGCATATCTAATGGAAGATCAGCTCCATATTTGAAAGGTTATTTAGCAGGCTACTAGTTAGAGCCTTTCTTTGATGTTGTTGCTGCATAAATCGCTGCTATTTGGCAAAAAAATAAGAGAAATTTCATGAGAGAGAGAGAGAAATTTTTCGTTTTATCTTCTACTTTTTTAAACCTTTTTTCAAAACATGAAATCGTTCTACACATGGGGAAAAGCTATTAGTGTTTTTACTTGCTTATCATTCCCCAATCCTCATATCCTCATAGATTATTAAAGCATAATTAAATCTTCCTTTTTTGGTTCGATAATTAATGCACAAAAGATCTCCGCGTGTTAGAAAGATTGAATTGAATTGAAAAATTTTAGACAAAATACAACTGAGTTTCTTTGTCAGGAACAAAAAAGACAATCAAAATCATCTTGGATCATTAATATTCAATGAGTTGAAAGGTATTTAAAGAGTCCTTCTATGCCAGCATTCTACAGTGTTGTCAGTGCTTCACTCTCGAATCCATTACCGCTGATGATCTATTTAAACAAATTAAACTGAATAAAGAAATTGTAATAAAACTTAACTTACAAGTCGTTTGAGGTTTGAAAGCTGATTAAATTGATGAGGGAAGAAGGTAATATGGTTGTTTTTGATGTTCAACGCTTGCAGCTTTTAACATTTCTCAATCTACAAAACAATATCAAAATTAATTTATTTATCTTACAAAATAAGATAAAAAAAAATCTAAATTGAGAGCATTTAGTATTTACGTCTTCTGGCAGTTCAGCGATGTCATTATCTGAGACGTCAAGTCTGGCAAGTTAAGGAAGATTAACTATCAAAGAAATATGATGGAGTTTATTCTTGGCAAGATTCAGTTCCACAAGATTCGGTAAGGCAAAGAGATTGCTGCTGATTTTATCGTCAGTTAGTCCGCATTCTGCCAGCTAAATGATTCGTAAGTTCACGAGGTTACCTAGAAACAGCAATTAGTTTGTTGATTAAAACGATCAATGTATCTTAAAATGAAGAAAGTAAACATCATTTTCTGGTTTTAAAGTGGTTACTTATCGAATCTGGGATGGATATTAAGATGTTTTGAGAAGCAATTAGTGTCTTAAGGTTTTCAATCTAGAAGATTCTTGAGTCAAGTTCAGTAATTTTGGAGTTCTTGAGGCTCAAGAATCCATTCTTGTATGCTCGTTCTAGCTTTGTGTCCAAATCTGCAAAATTCAAGGAAAATTATATTTTTATTTACTTAAATTTTAGTTTTTTATTTGTTTTAAATGCTACCTTCTTCTACAATAGCTGGAGCTTTCTATGTTCCTTCTGTTGTTCCAATTTCAGATGAAGTTAGACTTTTTGCTGTTGTCGTTGTTGCAGCCTCCTAGATGTTACCCGTTGCAATTGCAGGTGAACCAGCACTTCCTGGTAGTTTTTCATCCTTTTTATCATCTCTTCTCTTGAATGCAAGGTCAATTTATTCATGAGTGAGTCCTTTCTTTCTAAGGAAATTCCTCTTTTGAATATCAGAAGCTTTTTAGACATCAGGCTGCATTAAAAATCTATATGCAAGCTCAACTTATTTCTCCTCTGCTGCCTTTTTTTCCTCCTCTTTATCTCTAATTGCATCTTCCTTTTCCTTTTGAATCTCCTCCTTTGTCTTCTTTGGTTTAGCGTCTTTCTGACCAAATAGTCCCATGGATGTGCTGTTGTTGTTTTGTTCTCCTTTTTTTATTCTAATAAACTATTCAAAGTTGTTTCTCTCAGTATTTTGATGACTTTTTAATAATTTTTCCTTTTATTTCCAAATATCATTTTCTACTTAACCAAACAATAACTCCCATTACGCACTATTCAACTATGTTGGTTTTCTATTCCAAAGAAACAGTTTTTCACAAATAAAATACTGTCAAGGTATGTATGTGTGTGTCTATAAACGAAATCATATTTTTTTTGAATTTGAGTTATGCAATTAATAAAGTGAAATTAAACTTGTCAAAGGTAATTAAAATCGAGAACTACTTAAGATAAAAACCAGAAATATTTAATTTCCCTTAATTTTAGCTGTTTTATTTCAGTCTACTTATCCATTTGAATAATTTCCATAACTAAGCCTGTTAGTTGAGAAGTAAATTTAAGCAAGAGAGAGATAAAACAGAATAGAGAGAGAGAGAGTACTACTTTATGTTTGATAATTTAGCCTTTTGTGATAATTCCCAATCAAATTAAACACTTTCTAACAAAAGAGAAGTTAGATATAATTAAAAACAATTTCAAAGGTGAAACTATTTTTGGAAGTAGAAGAGACTCTACTATTACTACTACTACTTGAAAAATGAAAGGCTTCTTCTAATTCGGATAGAGATTGTTCAGTAGCAGCTAACGCAATGCGAAACTACTTGGATTTGCTTCCTTGGTTTGTCTTGAAAGATTGTACAATCTCAAACAAGCTCATGCCTATAACTCCACTCCTTTCGATGCCAAACTCACAGAACAATTCTCTCGCAGCATCCCTCAAATGGATAATTTCTTGTAATTCAAAAATTATGCAAAAATAAAAAAGAATTCTCTTTAATTTTTTCTGTTTTTTTTAATTCTTTCTGTGTAGCTCCAATGTCGTTGTACTTACTGGTAATGCTAATCCAGCCCTCGCTCAAGGTATTCAATTTGAAGAAGTTGCATATTCAATTGTTTGCAATAATTTTATTTTCAAAATTCCTTAGAAATCGCTAAGATCTTGGGAGTCAAGCTTGGAGATTGCCAAATTGGGAGATTCTCTGATGGTGAAGTTGCCATCACTGTAAAATCATTAGAATATGATAAACACACACACATATATTTCATGAATTATTATTTTGGTTATTTGTAGATCAATGAGAGCGTCAGAGGAAAGGACATCTACCTCATTTAGGTTGATTAAACTCAAATTATTAAAGATATTTCAGCCGTTTTACCTTAAAATTAATATCTTTTTCTTTTGATTAACACAGCCTACCTGCACTCCAGTGAATGAAAATCTCATGGAATTGCTCCTCCTTGTATCCACATTAAGAAGAGCTTCAGCTAGAAAGATCAATGTCTTAGTGCCTTACTACGGATACTCTAGACAAGTGAGATTCATTCTTAACCAAACAAAATTAGACTTTCTTGAACAAAAAAGATATTCGAATTACAAGTTGAAATTCTTATTCATTTAAAAAATTTTTAGGATAGAAAAACCGCACCAAGAGTGCCTATTAGTGCTGCTGATGTTGCAAGACTTCTAGAAACCGTTGGAGTCGATAGAGTCATCAGTATTGATCTGCATTGTGGATAAATTCAAGGATTCTTTGGTCCTCGTGTTCCAGTAGATAATCTTGAAGCAAATGTTGTCGCTTTGAACTACTTTATGTCTCAAACAAAAATCGATTTGAAGAACACTGTCATTGTCAGCCCAGATGCTGGTGGTGTTGCTAGAGCTAAAAAATTCTAAGAGCTCTTCAACAAACGAACAAAATAAGATAGTTCACTTGCTATGATCATCAAGCAACGTGATGCACCTGGAAAGATCTCCTAAATGAATCTAGTTGGTTCAGTTGAAGGAAAAAATGCAATCATCATCGATGACATGATCGACACTGCAGGCACCTTATGTGAAGCTGCTAAAACCTTAAAGAGCTTTGGAGCCTTGAGTGTGAGCAGTTTCGCAACTCACGGATTGTTCTCCGGAAAAGCCTTTGAGAACATTAAGAAATCTGTTCTCGAAAATATCGTGGTCACAAACACAACCCCAAGTAAACCAGGCGAAGCTGAAATCGATACAATCACCAGACTCTCAGTGGGTAAGCAGACCACAAAGATAAATACTCAATTCGATTATTTTGTGTTAAAATTTATCCAACTTTTGTTTCTTTTCAAATGCATTTTTAAATCAATTTATGCTTGTTTGAATTTGAAAAAGCTCCTTTACTCGCTGAGACAATCTACAGAGTCTAGAAGAAGCAATCTGTAGCTGACTTGTTCAACGTAAAGCCTGATGTCAAAGCAAAATGATGATGATAAAGACAGACATACAGAGGCTAGAGGCTGAAGTTATTCTTTTTCTTTTTCAAAAAAAAGGAATATTTTGTATTTGCAAGCCTTAATCCATCTCATGCATATGTGAATCATTGTTTAAATGTTCTTTGCATTTTTTTAACTGATATTTCTAGAAAATCTTTAGCATTTTGTAAAAATTAATAAGAAAGTTTCATTTAAAGTATTCAAACAACTTAACACATCAAAATGAATAACTATCTTCTTCTTCAATCTGTTAAATATCTTCCTCATGTTATTCATCAAGCTCTTAAGGTCCATTTTCCTTTAAAGTATCTCTAATCTCATATTTTTTTATGTCCTCTGCTGGAAAGAATGATATGTTCTCGGCATATCTAATAGTAGAGCGCTTATGAGCAAGGAATATCTAATAAAAAGTATACGCTTCTGCTTTCAATTATGCGCTCGTTAAGGACTAAGCAGATTGAAGAAAACTCGTCATTGAGAAGAAAAGTGTATTGGATTCAATAGTTAGTTTGATTCCAGCAATAGAAAAGTTGAGATATCTAAAGTTCTTGATCAGCAAGACAATCAATATCTTTTAGTATGCAGTGAGAATTTAAACTAAATCTGAATTATTTGTTAAGTATGTTGGAAGAATGAGTGTAAGTGATTAGACTCCAGGTAACTTACTGAACTCTTAACACATCGACATAAGATCTACTAAGAATGCATGATCGAAGCTAGCTATGCAATCTAAATTCAAAAAGAATCGTTCAAGAGTGATGGGAAGTTTACACAGAGATTCTTTAACTTTCTTAATATCGCACGGCGACAACTGATTCAGTGAGAAATCCAAATGTAATTCTACCATATTAGAAGGTAATTTCGTGAACATAGCCCCTAGCGAATCAAAGAATTTCTATGAAATGATTAAAAAATTATCATTAGCTTGGAGAACAAACTTAGTTAGATTGTGCAAGGACACCACTGCTTAAAATAAGTCTACAGGCGTAGAAGGTTTCATCTTATTCATCGAACTTGAGCTACTTATGTTGAGGTTTAATTCCTTGAGAACTTTTAACTTGGAAATCTTTTTAGCTAAGGCAAGGATGCCCTTAGTTTTTATGGAAGTTCCTGAAATATTGAGATTTAGATTCTTTAGATTATACCAATGTCTATTCAGTTTCTTGAATAGCTTTATTGATCCTTTATTGTGGATTTGTGGGTTGGATGATAAATCTAATTCAATAGATTACATATTAGCAGGTAAGTTGCCGAAGATATCCTCGAAGAATTGCATGTCTTCGTCTCTCAACCAGCATTGCGAGAAATTTAGAAACACCTTCCTTGGGCTGAGATGCAGATGAGGAATAAGTGATAATAGGATGTTTTTGTTTTAGATGAATGAGAGATTGCAGCGTAATTCTGAGAATTCTTAGGTTGCAAGAGAATTCAAAATCTTGAATTATTTCTTTTTCTTTTATTTGCAACTTTTCTTCTGTTTCTGCGATTTGTCCTCTAGATCAGTTTTTGTTGCAATTTGTTACTACTGTTATGGTACTTCTTCTTTTTCTTCTTCAGAATCAGGGTGATTATTATTATTATTATCATTACTGCTACTCCAGACACTATCACTTTCATCATTATTGTTATTAGCTGGCTTAATGTTAACAACAGCAGGTAATTATATTTATTGATCATTTGCTGTTTCAATTACAGCACCTGAGTTTTGTTCTTTATTGTTACCAGGATTATCTTTTTCATTCATTTCTACATCAGGATCTTGATTTTCATCTGACTCTTCTTCTTCTGCTGAGTTTTCACTAGGTTCAAGGTCATCATTGCAGAATTCCAAGGACAGTACATTGTCTTATGCAAGAATCTTCTAAATATCATTATGTTTCAATGAAAATAATCCTTTAAAACTGTGTAGTTCTAACCCAAAAATATTTTTCAATATTGATGGAGGTGCTTTGAAATGGATGTTTATCCTAAGAACATTACAGCTGATTCCTTCAAGGATCTTGTTCATATTATCAGTGCTAACTGCATCATGGATATTAAACTCAAAATCGATTTCGCTGAGTAACTCATTTGCCATTTTGTTTTTATGAAAACTCCCAAATAACTTGTTAAGATCAGAAGAACTGTTAATATTAAGATTGCCTTTTAATTTCTCAGATTCTAAGCTCAAAAACACTCGTTCTTAAACACATTTTACAGTCTTTAATCTCAAATGCGATGCTACAATTGGGATCATTTATGCAACCGAAATTGCATCAGGACTAAATCCTTATTCTCTGATGGGCGAAATGAGTTCAAGAACTTCAAGACTTTCAGATATTCCAAGAAGTTGCTAACTTGCTGAAGTAAAGAATGCAGTCTCTGTTCTAGTTTGTATTTTTCCAAAATCAATGAGTAGATTCTGCAAGCAGCGGAGTTCTCTTATTGCCTTGAAGAATTAACTGAAAAACGATTCGTCAACTTTGCTCTTGAAATTAACTTTGATTTCAAGAATCTCCATGGACAAATGATTCGCTTAGATAAGAGAAATAAGAGATTTAATAGGGATTGACTCTGTTGAATTTGTTGTTTACTCATTAAAGAATATCCTACATTACTTAAGTTTACCCAATGAAAACTGGAAACTGTCCAGAATAGCTCTACATAAGAGCAAAGACTAACTTTTCGATTCGCAAATGAATGTAAAAGACTCTATGTCGTTTAATTTCCAAGAACATAGCGCTTATTCAAAGAAATCACTACATTATTGTTAGTTTCTTAGTCTCAATGGGTTATATCTAAGTGTGAATGAGAGATGCATGTTTTAGACTGAAATCACCACAGCTTATGTAGAATTTTCCTCAAATACAATATTTGCATAACGAACATTATCACCTAAGCCTTTAAGCAGTCTCATCATTTGCTCGATTGGAAGGAAACTTCGAACGTAGATATTCACCGTGACTAATGGATTTTTCTTCTAATTTACAAAGGATCTCTGGAGCAAATCTAAAGCATTGTTTTTTAATTGGTAGAACACTTCCAGTGATAAAATCCGTAGATTTGTAGATACTTTATTAACAGCAACAAGCAATTACAACTATTCATTAGCCTCAGTAATTTCATAACTTGTGCTAGGAGGATCATTCTTTTTTCCGAATTTGATCTTTACTACTTGTAGCTCATATTGCTGAGGTTGAAGTAATTATGTTATCTTTGTAAATACAATTCCTTTGATTTGAAGTCGATTCTGTACTACCAATCGAAATAGTTGTTTTTTCTTATTCAATTCTAATTCAAATGACTCTGAGGCATTGATTTGAAAGGATTCTAAGGAATTTTCTCTTCGTTTATCAGCTACAAGATCTAAAATGGCTTCAACAATTTGGCTATCGGTAAGATATTCAAATTTAGGGAGGTCGAAAATGAGTTCTTTTATACTAAAATGCAATGCGTTTAGGGATTGAAAATGCTACAGTTGAGGTTCTGCCAGCATGAAATGGAAATTGTGAAAAGTCAAATGGATATGAGTGATATTCTCTGGTAAATGAGACAATCTATCCATAAAATGACCAAATAATTCAGAAGTAAAACTTGTGTCTTCGATGCAAACTAGGAGTTTTGGAAGTGTCTCTGAGCTTGGAGGAGGTGACTTCAAGAATCTATGAAGCTAAGGAAGAGAAGTTATTAACATCTTATGTGCGTAAATGTTAGATTTCTCTGAAGAATATTTTGTCTTAAAATATTATCGCAATCTAATTAAATGATTTCACTTTTTTAGTTCTTCGTTTACTATTAATATATCCTGATTAAATAGCACATTTATATTGCTATTTCTGATTATTTGTTTAGTTATCCCGAAGAGTATTTAATCTTTTTATGATTGCTGGAGAATCTTAGTCTGTTTTTTTTTATTTTGGCAACAAAATAACATTTGAAGCAAAAGTTAATTATTGGCAAAAACATTCTCTCTCTGATTCTGCATAGTAGTAGTTAACTGCTATCAAGGAATATGAAGAGTTGACTATTAACATAATTTGGAGAAATAAATGGTTAAAAACAGTGAAAATATTTTAAAACAAGATTTAGATTAACAAAAAGGTAAAATATTTCATTGAAAATATTATATTTGCACACAGCTATAACTTTAGTTACCAACTGCGTAATCTGCCTTTTAAAGGGTAATAGTAGATATGAAAGATTTATTAGAATTGTTTGCAGTAAAAATCATTTGTTTTATTGAATATTTGCAAAGTGCTAATTAAAATAGTGAAAAGTAACTCAAAAAAATGACCACATTTTATTCGAGCAGTGGGAAGGTGGAAAATATTTTCAAAAATGGGATTATTAAATGAGCTGAGTTGTCGATTGGTTGCTTTTCAAACGGAGCGAAGTTAATTAAAAGCACTTTCAGTGACCAAGGGTACATAGAACTAAAG
>Ga0302271_10003959_pt1 | contig 12100 bp, 6 predicted proteins | sample III_Bog_N1_1_FD_198767 | JGI IMG/M metagenome (GOLD analysis project Ga0302271, IMG submission 198767) | Peat permafrost microbial communities from Stordalen Mire near Abisko, Sweden - III_Bog_N1_1 | ecosystem: Environmental > Terrestrial > Soil > Wetlands > Peat | place: Sweden: Abisko... | reverse complement strand
ATTTCTAAGAGTAAATTGAGATTGTGAGGAGAATATTATGATTTTAGTGAGTTGAAAGATAACTGTTTTTTTTTTCTCCTAATAAAATATTATTTTTTGGAAGCAAAAATACTTTAATTTTCACATAAATTACAGATACAAACAGAGAAAAATATAAAAATATAAGATTAATTGTTGTTAATTAATAAGAAATAGTGCAAGAAGATAGCAAAATTAGTTGAAGTTCTCAGAAGAATGTTGCTTATTTAAGTTGATTGAAGAGTATTGCTTTGAGATGCTCTTCTATCGTATTAAACAACCTCACAATAAAGATCATTTATTCTACACAATTCCTAACTATCTTTGAGGGTGCAAATACACGACAATGCATGTTATATCGTCTACAACGTCATCATTCTGTGAAATTAATGAGAATAATTAGATTATTAATTACAGAAAAAGCAGGAATTGTTGGAATATTTTATGATGGTTTTATATTATAAAATGATAGAATACCCTTCTCCAAGAAGCATGTGATTCTTTGATTAGCTTAGTGCAGCCACCATCAATATCGTTTTCATGAAAAGATGGAACAAGCATGCTCATAACCTGTTAAGAAAACAATAAGTTAAATGAAGATCTTTTTTAGAAACTAAATGCGAACCTCTTCATTTGAGATGAATTCCCAGACACCATCTGATGCCAGAACAATGAATTTATCTTCAACTCCAATCTCAAATGCCATCACCTCTAAGAAAAGAAGATAAACATTTCAAAAATTAAGAAAAAATACACTTTAATGTGTGGTTTAAAAATATTTCTGGCATTTTTTTCATTCTTTTTTACCTGGTTCGCATGTGACTCCAACTTAAGACGCGATGACATCTCCAAAGGATCTTGCCATAGCTAGCCCTGGGATATTTTCATCTTGTAACCAGACTCTGTATGGGCCTACTGGGTTGAGATTCTCATCTAAATATGTTTCCACTCTCCCACCTCTGCTGATGATTCTCTCATATTCATCTGGATCATCTGGTTTGTGGTCTCTACTCAATGGATTTGCATACCAATAATCTTATGTGCTGGAACACAAGATTGCTCTTGAATCACCAGTGTTTGCAGTCCACATTTTGGTTCCAATAACCAGCAGCAAAACGCAAGTAGATCCACTAAATGTGCAATCAATGCTAGACTCAAGTAGCTCTTTGCTGGTCTGCAAGAACGCTAAATGAAGAGAATTCTCGATGAAATCATCTTCTGTGTTAGTTATCTCCCTTGAGAGGGCTTCTTCGATTTTCTCTGAAATCACAAAGTTAAGGAACAAAATTAACTAAAAATAATAAAATAAAGAAAATTATTCTTACTTGGTAGAACTTTTTTAAGAAATGCTGAGCAGTAATGTCCATTGACTCCGTGACCATCACAGACTGAGAAGAGTGTTCTCTACGGCTGATTATTAAGGTTAGGTGTGATGAAGAAGTTATCTTAATTCGTTTTGGGACCATTGTAGTTGCATCCTGCTTTTGTCTTGTATTAATATTCCTTGATTATTGAAGACAAAGGGAAGCTAGAAGCGGTAGCTAAAGCTGAAGAAGCAGAAACAGCATTTGGTTCTTATTTTAGTATCGTTTCACTAGCTTTTCTTGTTGAATTATCTGGTTTTTAACCCAATAACGATGCCCCCTAATTCTGCTGAGTTTGAGATTACAGTTGTACCTATTGCTACTAAGTTACATTAGGAAAACTACTATTTTACTGCAATTACATATTATATGCTTATTGCTACATATTAGGTCCAAACTAATTGACCTAAGAAGCGTCTTTTTAAGTTGATAAACTTTATTTATTCTCCTGAGTAGAATTGACTTGTAACTAATGATTTTCACTGAGTTTCTCAGATGAATTTATCTTTTACACTTTCATATTATTGCTTTTGCTATTATTATTTTCATTTATTTAAGGAACAACAGCTCCATCTTATCTACTTTATCCTTATTTGACTGAAGTAGACTATGATGTTCCATCTCCCTTCAATTGATTCTACTAAGAACCATTTGTTTCTTTAAGATTCTATGCACTCAAGAAATTATTGACACTGTTATTCTTAGCATTTTTCTAAGCCGGCATGCTGATAATTTGATTATTTCCATTATTATTGTTGTTATTCATAAAGGCATTTGCAGAATTAGAAAAGTTATTCAGATTATTAGTATTGTTATCCACTCCAAAGTTGTTTAGTTAGTTATTCTTTGAAGGTAGAATCGTTGGGGAGGGAGCTTAGTAAGAACTTGTGGATGTAGAGTGTGTAGTTGACGATGGATTCTTCAAGGAATTTGTTGAAAATGTTGAATTACTTGAAGGATTCTTGAGTGTAAAGACAGGAAGAGGATTGCTTGTGGGTGCTCGAAGGCCATAAGGAGATTAGATCTGAAGTTGTTTAGGTGGGCTCAGGTTGCTATCAGGTTAGGAATGATTATTGATGGTATTTGCTGTTCCTTGCTGTTTACTGGTATTTTAAGGAGTAGAACTTCTTGCCCTTAGATCGTTACTACTGGGAATATTGTTGGAATCTCTCGCAGGAATATGCTCAGCAAAAGTTGAAAGAGGGTTGATATTGTTGTCTTGCTTGTCAGTTGTTGCTCTGGATACGTCGGGAGTGTTATTCTTTCGTTGCTTGAGGTAGTTCTTGAAACTACTGGAATCAAGTGATGTAGTTGCTGCGTATTATTGTAAATTATTGTTATATTTATCATTTCTCTTGGAATTCACTAGTAGTTTCTGGGAATTATTGAGATTCACTAGCTCTAAGGGTGTCCTACTACCTGATTGTTATGCACTAGTTCCATTGCTTTATGTAGCTGCAAGAATACCTGCAAATGCTTCTTTCTTTGTTGTTGGATGCTGATGTGAACTAGTGTTGGATTGCTGGAAAGATTGTTTTAAAAAACTTGTTCCCATTCCACTGCTATCTGTTCGGAGATGACTTGTTAATTTCTGAGAAGCGACTTGCTTGTACATCGCAGATTATGTTGCTTTTTTAGCTTTTAACTCTCGCAGCAGGGAGGTACTGGATAATTTCGGAGCTGTTGGCTTTGTGAATAAGAAATGCTTATCAATCATTTAAACTTCATCCGATTCGGTTAGGACTTTACGACTGGAGAAATCTCCATTTTGAGAGGAAATATTATTGTAATTGCTGTTGTCGTTTGCGGTTTCAGTGTAAGTTCGTAAAGACAGTTGCTATTATTGTTATTAGAGCTATTGTGAATTGACTGTTTGTTGTGATTGTTGTTGTTGTTGCTGCTGCAGTTTTTAAGGTTATGCCTATCTTTATTCTTATTGTGTTTTCCATAAAGGATTGGTCTCTCTAACTGGCTAAGTTGATTGGCTGCGAAAATCTCCTGAAAGACTAAACAAAAAAATGAAACAAAAATTTAAATTTGAGATGATTTCAGAGAAATTAAGGGATCAATTATCTGGGAATGACTAAATTAAAATAAAAAAATTAGCAGTTATGAAAAAGCTAAGAAAGTGTGGGGAGTCGATGAATCAAATCAAGAAAGATATCTTGCTGCTGATCGAATAAATAGTCGTAGTAGCAGAAGAAGAAAAAGAAAAGAAATTTATATGGGGGAGTAACCTTATTTTACCCCCAAGAAACTAATAAAAATTAATTAATTTATGAACACACAAACACACAAATAAAGATTCTTGAGAATTTTTATTGGAAAATACGAAAAACAAATCTAAACTACCATTAATCATCTCTTTGGTAAGGTCAAAATCAACAATGATAAATGTGAAAGTAAGTTAAAAACACACACATTGGGGATGTGGATTTTTCAACGAAAAAAGAAAGAATAACATCTTTTTGATCTTAAAATCCAAAAAAATAAGAACCATTCAAAATCAAACTGTCAGTTAATATACAAAAAGCAATAAACTTACTTGAAAAGGGGAGGAGCTGGTACATTTGGTAGTCTGAGATCATGCAAGGATTTCTTGAAAAGTTACAATTCATCAGTTTTACTGGAATTATTTTTTTTGCTCGAAGAATGCATTTCTGCATATGAACCATAGGAATTCTAGGAAACCTAATGTTTCGAAGGATCATTCACTTCAGATAAAGAATAGCCATGATGTGGTTTTTTGGATTATTACTGCTATGAAATCGATTGTTAGTTTTGTTATTTGGAACCTGGAAGAATATGAAGAAGTGCTGAAGCTGAAGAAGATTGCTGTAACGATTGAGATTGTTGGTTGTTTACACTGTTGTTTGTGTTACTTTGATTGGAAATCAGACTAGATAAAGTTGGTTTAGTAGGCATATTCGCTGCAGATCCAGCTAAAATTTTCTTCATTTCTTATGCAAATTCCGTTTTGGAATGAACTTTTACATTAGAGGCAATCTAACTGTCATGACCAAGAGGTTGATACTTCTAGCCTACTTAATACTATCCAGGTGTAGATGCTCTCTTAATGTTAGATGCTGATGTCACGGCTACCTCGAGATCTTGAAATCAAAATGGTTGGAGTTAAGGAAATTGTTTGTAGATTTGCCATTTGTTGTGTAAAAGTTGCATAATTTTCGATTTGTTACTGCTATTGTTGCGTGAATGTTAAGCAGTTGGATGATGGATAGGCTAATTCTATGTTTTCTTAGCAGTGCTAGTGCTAGAATTAGAGTTTAAAGTCTAATAATTTGCAGCAGCTAACTGTATCACAGTCGAAAGTACACCACCTTAGAGTAAGTTTCCATGAGAACCACTACTGATTCTACCCTTTGGAGGTGATTTCTGCTATAAAACAAGAAGGAAAATTAGCAAAAACGTTAGAAGAAGCATCCCAAAAAAGTTAGAGACTTCTACGTTATTTAATTGGAATCCATTTGAGTTAGTTCTAGCTGAAACAACTTGATTCTGATATTGTTCTTTGCTTGTTGGTGCTACAGTGAGCAGATTATTCTATTATGTTTTTCCCTTTTTGATCGCATTCGCATTGGAAATGAGGGTCATCAACCTAGCGTTATATTGATTGAGGCTCATAGTTTTTGTTCTTCTTATTTTTCTTTAAACTTTTTCTCAATCAATCTCTAAAAGTAAAGTTAATTTCTTTCTATTTTTCTTCACAATTAAAAAAATCACTCTTCCGTTCTCTAAAAAGCCTCAACCTTTTCCAATAATATTTTCCCTTTTAGTTTCTAACAACCAATCTTCAGCTCCAAGCCATCCATCTCGCACTATCACCTTTTTAGTTTCGTTAAGTCCTAGATGTACCCTCACTCTACTCCCTCTTTTGGTATCTATTTTTTCAACCGACATAAATTATAATTTTAATGAATTTTGGGAGCTCTTTTCAGTGGATTTTACCTTTCAATTCCAAGTAAGGAATTCATAAAAATGTAAATAAAAATTAATTTAAAAGACATGATTTGGAGAGATTCATGGGAGATTCAATAAAAAAAAACAAATGATTAAAAGAAGACAAATTGATTAGAGAGATTTGGCTTTAATCTTCTGCAGAGAATTAGACTTAACAAAAAGTCAAATATTGAAAAGTCTTAAAAAAAACAGAGACAAACAACATTAACGCAAAAGAACATAAAAAGCGTTTATATCTCTTATCTTCTAATTCAACATCAAACAATCTTGCACATGTCAGGGAGACCAAGTAATAATCACAACCAGTTAGTTGTTCAGCATGCAATAAATTATGAGATAAAATAATTCTTCTTCTTTGAATTTTAACTAAATTCCTCTTTTAACTTAGCTTTTCAGCATTTCAGAACACATTTATCTATTTAATATGATCTATTCAATAACTTAAATGTTTAATCTTTATGGTTTTGTTCCATTTAAAGTCAGCCAAGAAGAAAACGCAAACTACTACCAAGAGTCCTGCAAACTCTATTTGGCAAATGTACTTCTGACCTGCCAGGTAAGCTTCCTTTAAAAGGCGAGAAATTAGATGACCAATGGATAGGCGGCAATTATTTCCTTTCTGCATTCTGAATCTGCATGGATCTCTAGATTTAACTATTATCTTTTGTTCCCCCCACGAAAAGCTAAAGGAATTATTGAACGAAAAGAATGAACTTCTTGAAAAAATCGATAGACTTGAGGTAAGTAGCTTTGAGAGAAAAATACTGCGGCTAACAGAACTTAATATTTGTGATTTTTTGAACTAAAATTCTTTTACTTAGAAACAACAGAAGAGAAGACCCTTGGAAGATAACAACAGTGGGGCATAAGGAGCTGGAGGTGGAAATGGAGGTTCAAATAGCAATTTCGCTAATGATAAGAAGAGAATTCGCAGATCTGCTAAATAAATCGAACGAAACTATAAATGTCCTGTCGCAAACTGTGAAAAGAGTTATGGGTAAATAAATTTAAACGATATTTCGATGTATTTAGAGGATCTAACAAGAAGAGAACAAAATAGCTATGTATTTTAGATTAAACTACCTTCAAAAATCAAAGGGAAAAACAAAGAAATGATGATAATCTTGGACAAAGCATTTAAAGCGATTTTTTATTTGGGAATATTGTTAGTACTGTTAGAAACTGTAGATACTATTTAGCAGGAAAAATGTGCATTACTCGAAGATAAAGAGAAATAGCATGCTTAAATTCTGTTGATCATCATATTTGATTATTTGTGTTTCAGTTCGGAGAATTCGCTGATTTAGCACGTGAAGCTCAAACATCCAGAAGCAGATATTAAGAACATCATCAACTAAATCAATATGTAAATGCAATCTAAACTGTTATTTTTCAGAATTTTAATGATTTTCCTTTTTTGTTTAAACTTAAAAAACTAAATTAATTTATTCCCTTTTTGTTTGCTAAACACAGTAACATCGGCAACGAAGAACAAAGCCAAGAGTAGAAAATAACAAATTATTATTTTAAATATTTCTTTTATTGCAAAGAATCTGCTACAAAGTTTCATAATTTATTCTTTTTTTCTTTAAATCACTTTTCCCAACCAACAGAAACAGCTAGCATCTCAATAATCAAGAAAACAACAGCGCATATCAATAAAAGAAGAAGAAACAAAACGATCAAGAAGAAGACGAGGATGATGAAGAAGACGATGAAGATGAAGATGATGAATGAGAAGAAAATATCAAACAACAGACAAATCAAATCTTTTTAGATTTCTACCTAATAAATCTCTATTTTGAGCATATAAATTTTGATTTTTTTATAACATTTCATACATTTTCTCTAGAGATCAACTAATTTATTCCTTCATTTCTTTAGCTTTTTCTTCTTCTTTGCGATACTGCTACTGTTTCCTCCACTGTTACTTGCACCAACTTAATTACTTGGTTTATTATTATTAGCTTTATTTCCCTTGACAGCTTTAGAATTATCTCTGCCACTATCACTCTCGATTGTATTGCTGCTCGAACTGTTTAATCTCATTTTTTCTTCTTCTTCAGCTCTCTTTTCGATTTCCAATAATTTCTCAAAGGATATGTCTTCAATGTCAGCTTCAACTAAGCAAATTATGAGTAAAAAAACAAAAATCAAACCCTAAAATAATAATTCTTACAGTATTTATCTTTAGCTTTTTCAGGTATCAGCACAGGAGCTGATGTCTCAGTGGTCGAATATTTAATTCCACCATAGAGTTCAAGATTTGAGAATGCTTAGGGATCTTCTTCTTTGTAGAGACACAGTTAATCTAAGTCATTTGAAATGCAATTCATTTCATTCTCCGTGAATGAAAATCCACCAAAGATTATGACTTATTTTGTCTACTCATTGAAGCATGCACCAGCTGAATAGCGATGTTCTGGTTTTTATGACATAATCGGTAGTGCTTGCCATTTTTTCGTGGACACTTAAAAAACAGAACTTTCAGTAGTATGAGAATGGTTAGCTCTATCATTCCACAGGAAAAGAATCTTATCTTCCTCTAGCTTAAAGCTGTAGGCGTATGACATGTACAAGGGTACATTTCCCTGAAGAAGAAGAAAAAAAATGTTTAAAACACACAAAATAATCCTTTTAAACTAAAAATCCAAAAGAAACAAAAATTTCTTAAATGTTTTTTTAAATCAAGACACACTTCAAGTGCTATGGGTTGTTTTTGAGCAAAATTGTTATTTACATCATGTGCGATTTGTGTCCATGTTAGTGTATTCAGATCTAGAATGTGAATCTCAGATAAATACCCTTCTCTGTCAAATATATCGCATGCTTTTGTCCCTCCTATCACGACAAGTTGATCTTTAACAATTTCTGCGCAATGGGAATGCCTTGCAGCAGGTAGTTTTCCTTGAGTTATGATTTTCTCCCATTTGTAAGTACTAATGTCGAAACTATCGAAAGCACTAGTTGGCTGATTGTTCTCGTTCATACCTCCGAAAATGAGTATTCTGAAATGATACAGAGTAGCAGAATAGTTTGTTCTAAATCCAGATGGTTTTGTATCGACATTCTTAATAGGAAATAACTTTTTTAAATCAAAATCAGCGCAGTACACGTGATGCAACTCTTTTGGAATCGAATTCTAAAGGAAATAGACTCGAGAATTCACTAAAAATGATTATCTATGGAAGAATGTGGTATCTAGGTTCGTGCAATCTTCAGTGATCAGCGTGATTTTAGATTCGATTTAATAAGTCTAAGAGTTTATGACAATCTAAACTAGTTTTTACGGTCCTGAGCAGTGCAGCAACAGCATATTACCTGCTTTATTTATATGGCAACTGCTGTGCAAACTCTTCGGATAAGTTGATTTCTTCCTAGTTTTAAGCCAAAAATTGTACTTCCATTCGCTCATTATGTTGTTGTTTTTGTTTCTTCTTCTTCTTCTTCTTTTTCCCTCACACAATCAAGCAATCGAAAATAACCAAAATTCAAACAAATTATTATGCAAAATATATAAAAAACAATTACCTTTGTTTCATAAATTTCAATTCCTAGCTTGTATTTCTCAAGGATGCAAATAGCAAAAAAGCAATGAAATTATCCTTGCTGAGAACAAGAAAATTTATGTAAAAAATATAATCTCTTTATTTGGCATTTTAAGTCTTTAAAAGGCACAACAACAGAAATCAATATTTTTTACCTTGCAATTTAAATAGTGATTTAGTGACTTTTTTATTAATTCTAGCATTTTAGTATTCCTCAAAATTCTTAAGCTTTTATTGAAGAAAAGAAAAATTTTATTAAAATAATGCTTCTAAACAAACTGCTTATTTTTTCATACATATTTAAAAAGATAGACTCAGTTATCAAATAGCTCTGATATTTTATTTTTCAGAACATTTTTATTTGTTATTCATCCAAATACATTATTTTCTAAAGAAAAATATTTTCATTCTCATCTTATTTCTTTTCTCTTGTTGAGTGAAAGAGAAATAAAGTTATTAAAATTCTTCTTTATGCGTTTCTTCAAGTATGTAAACCTTTAAATTAAAAAATCTTTTGATTTAAAGCAAAAATATTATTTGTGGTGGATATTTTCTAAAAATAAACTAGAAAAACAAAAAAAGGCGTTAAAATTGTTATATTTTGGAATATTCTAGATACTAATGGAAGATTTCTTCAATAAATTTAGTTATTTTAAAGAGCTAAATGTTAGCTGTAAATATTTACTTATGTTACATTTACATTCATTGTAATTCTCAATCCTTCTATTTCTCTCTCCACTTATTTGGTTTTCCCAAGTCAATGCTAGATCAATAATCTCATAATGTAACCTCATCAAAATATAAAAAAATTTCAGATAGAAGTCAATCAAAAATATTTATTATTCAACATAAAATATAATACAAAATACATTAATACATTATTAGTTTTTTCTACTTAAAAATCTGATTTCATTTGATGTTTTCTCAATAGCTATTTTCTTATGAAAAAGTAGATTAAATTGCTACAATACAATTCTCATTTTCAACTATCTTGTTTTCTCTGTAAGTTTTTCATTAAATTAAATAGACCCCTTATTGGTAGTTCCTTCTATTTTTATCTGCATTGTTTATCATATTCATATCTCTTACTGCCTTGAATTAATTCATCTTGAGACAGGAATCATAGGAGATTTTAGATCCTTCATTTCAATATATTCTTCAAAATTGAGAATATCAATAAATGTAGAATCTCTCGATCTGACGTTCTATTTGATGTCATCAGAATGTAGTTTCATCATAATGAGATTCGCTGGGACGTAAATTAATCCAAACACTATCAAAATAGTCCAGGAATCTAAGAACAAGAACCCAAACACCAACTCAAACTTGAATGCAACAAATGGTTCGAAGATGTTCTTAATGTATTTCTAAAATACAAAAGTCTTAATTTTCTTGAGAATCGCAACACATTCGATAGCTCCTATTAGGGCGATTAGAGCTATGTTTTTCAGAGAATGGTCGTGAAAGAACAGCAAAGACTTCGAATCAAAGTACACAGAAAAAATGATTGCATATCCTAACGAAAATAGACAATTTGCAAGAGAAGATTTATAGTAATCTTTTCTTCTAAAATCCTAATAGAAAAACGCAATCGAACCTACTATTCCTCCCAGCAGAGAAAGCATATCACCAAGGATATAACTCTCCTTTCGCTTTATTTCCTCCACGCGTACAACTCCAATAAACACCTGAGCTCCTAATGCCATCACTAATGCAATAATCTCCGCTACTTATATTCTCGCACCCTCTTTAACCTTCAAAACTAGCATAATAAATAGCTGTGTCCCATTGAAAAGTGAAGCCCTAAGCAACGAAGTATACCCTATGCTCAAGATAAAGCACTAAACTTGTATAAAATCAAGAAATCCAAGTATCGCTCCTTCTTTGAGCGTAGTTCCTAACTCCACAGAATGACTTATGAAATCCTAAGAATTATCATTGCCTAGCTTGAAGAACAAGAACACTGCGACTATCACATATCTCCAAGCAGTCTTCTAGAACGGATGGTCATTTCTTATTATCTACTCAAATCCCAAAAATGCATCTCTCGGCTTTTCCTCTCCGCCTACTGCAATCAGCAGCATTAAAGGACCTACCATACCTGTGAGAAACACCGCAAGCTTAGAAAAAATCACGATGCTCTTCTCAGATACGATGAAGGCTTTGAACTTCTCCCAGCAAGTGCGCTAATGCTCTTCTTGATGCTTTCCTTAAACAATGATGGTAATATCACCCTCTTCTTCGACTTCAGGAATAGGATGGGAGAAAGTTCCCTCGTGAAATTAACTGTGTCTTTCATACTTGTAAATGTTGTTGTTATCTCTACTCATATCCAATTGGGTTATTGTTTCTCTTATTTGTGGGCTAAAAAAAAAGTAGATATTTTGTTCAGAATTTGCAGCAACCGGATTATTCTTGATACGAGCTTCTAAACTCAATTTTAAAAACACATTAATCACTCTTTTTAATGAATACAGCTTAACACAGGAGTCTATCTAACTAAACATTAGGATGCCAACAAATCAGCAATCAATTCTGTGATTTCGTAGTGTAAACTGTAAATTCCTAGCGTTTATCACCAAATTTATGTTTATGTTAATTTCTTAAGTTAAGCTTCTATAACAGGAAGCTAAGAATAGAAATCAATAACAACAAATACTAAACTCTCTCTCTCTCTCATATAACGCATAGTTTATCTTTCCATATCCCCCACTCTATTCTATGTTTTTAAAATAAATAAATATCAAGTAGGCTTTGAATTTATGTATCTTGAACTAACGTCATGAATTGTTTCTCATTTCTGTCTATTTTTTCAAAATATGAATCCAAGTAAATTCTTTTAAAAAAACGGATCTTGAGATATTATTCAACTCTTGAGTCAAAAGACAAAGCTCATTTTAAAATGATCGCAGACATAACAAAATACCCCTTTTCCAGCTGGCAAAAGAGTCATTTGGAAGTTAAATAAAAAAAATCAATGAAGTAACACACTGAAAGAGTTCTAATGGAGTTTTTGGATTGATTTGATATGCAAGGATATTTTGAATACTTAAAAATGAAGAGTTCAATAAAAATAACATTATTTGTCTTGCTTGGGCTAATGATTTCAGCTTTGATTATTGAATATTTTCAAGGGGTTGGGGTTGGGGTTGGGGTTGGGGTTGGGGTTGGGGTTGGGGTTGGGGTTGGGGT
>Ga0302271_10003958_pt1 | contig 12102 bp, 10 predicted proteins | sample III_Bog_N1_1_FD_198767 | JGI IMG/M metagenome (GOLD analysis project Ga0302271, IMG submission 198767) | Peat permafrost microbial communities from Stordalen Mire near Abisko, Sweden - III_Bog_N1_1 | ecosystem: Environmental > Terrestrial > Soil > Wetlands > Peat | place: Sweden: Abisko... | reverse complement strand
TAGTCAAAAAAATATTTCGTCAAAGATAAGCAATCTATTTTTATCTAAAACTCAAACATCTCAATGTTTAAGAGATATTTCTTGCTGTTCTCAATAAAAGCACTAATTGGAAGCTTTACACATTCATTAAAAATAGACTCACTTTTTTAAAAATCCTTAAGTTAGAATCTAATTGCAGCAATATTGACCTTCCCCCCTCTCCCTTCCCTAGAAAGTTCAGCTAACTTCTGTGATCTTTCCTGAATCGATTTCCCAAGCTTCTTGTAGCTACGTAGACTAACCCTCCTCCCTCTCCCTCCCCTCCTCTACCCTCTCAAGATTCAAATATTTTCTAGTAGTTACTCTGAATGTTACCTAATGTCAAACAGAACGTTTTGAATCAAAACATAAAGACTCTAGTTGAGGAAAATTATTCTTTCTGATTGCTGAAAGTTTAATTCGAAAATCTCAATCATAATCCCTGTTAATTATCGAACATTCAAATTGATTACTATTGTTCCCCACATAAAACCATGTTGGCTATGAATTTAGTTAGCTTTGTTATCGTTCTTTGATGTTGGGTATCTGATTTACTCACTGTTATTCTCTCAGATTTTGAAGAAAGATTATCTTTGTAACTACAAGTTATTTATTACATTAAATTATCTACATCTCGAGCTATCTAGCCACTCGACTTGATATTGTGGCGATAATTAATAATTTTTAATGATTCTATTGAATTAAATTGTGTTTTAAGATTTTAGATTTAAAAAGCTGCATAATGTTAATCTTTATCTCGCAGTGAAGATTGAAACGCTAAATGATTTTGAAAACTTTTATCTTCTTTTTAACAATATTCCATAAGCTTTTTATTTAAAAGAACATTTATTTAGAGCACACAGGCTAATATAATTCAAAATAGAAAAACCAGACTTCAAAATCAAGGATTATTAATCCAAAATAGACAGATATATTCACTGCATTTAAACCAAAAATATAATAATAAATAATTGCATAATACAGCATAGTTCTAATCTTTTAAAAATACCTTGAAATAGAAATATAATTAAAGATGTGGAAGGAGAAAATATAAATTAGTGGGCAATGCGTAATCTATTGTAGCAATCAATTTATGATTTCTTCCAGCCGAACAAAAAAAATAATAAAAAAAAAATAGCAGACACCAAATAATTTTAATTTTATTACAGATCAAAGCACTGAATGATCACTGATATCAACTTCAAAAAGTAGTAGCAACAACAGCAGCAACAGTAGTAGTAATCTCAATAGTATGAAGCAATGCAGAATCCAAGAGTAGGAGTCGATGCATAGGGAAATAAATTAGATGCGCAGACTAATATGAATTACTTACAGAATTTATTGGGAAGCTAGCAGGGAATGCAGCATGGATTAATGCAAGGAATGTATCAAGGTAATGACAATCAGTACGTAAACTATATGATGGGAGAAAATGAGGGAATGACTGAGTAATAGTAATCGTAGCAATTCCATTAGAACTCATTCTACAATCAGATACAGAACTATTAATATGGATAAAACGAGTATCCTCAAGCGGAAAATCCCAATTGCTAAACCGAACAATTTTATTAGAATCCTTAGCTTCTGGAAAATGGAGAGATTTAAATGAGGCAGCAACCAAATAACGATGAAGAAGACCCTAATTTCAACTCGATATTCATCTTCTAGAATAGGTTCGATGTTCCTAAGAGATATTAGTTGCTTCTTCCTATTGGTAAGAGTATTAATTATTAACTCACATGTATTTATCATTATGAATCTGAGCAAGGCATTGGAGGCTACGGTGTTGTCGCAAAGGCTTATGATTAAGTTCAATAGGATAAAGTTGCCATCAAAAAAATATTCAAGGTTGAGTTTTATTTTGGATGAAATTCAAGAGCTATTTCGTAGCTTTCCATTTTATCTAAACAATAATTTAGTTTTACATGCAATTATTTATATTTTTATTCTATTTCAATAGCCTTTCTTGAATCCACTGGAGACAAAGAGAATTCTCAGAGAAATAAAGATCTTGAAGGCTTTGCAGCATGATAATGTCATTGGTATTAGAGATGTGCTGCTCCCTGTACCCAAAGATAAATTAGAAGATATTTATATAGTTTCTTAGTTAATGGATACAGATTTGCACTAAGTTATAACATCGAATCAGGACTTGAAAGAAGATCACATTCAATTCTTTATGTATTAATTGCTGTGTGGGCTTAAAGTAATAGCTATTTGATGGTTCATGATTTATTGATTTTAACTGTTTTCCTAGTACATACACTCTGCAGGAGTCTTTCATAGAGATCTAAAGCCTGGAAATCTGCTTGTTAACTCTGACTGCGAATTGAAGGTAAAGCACACATTGACTTTGATTTGAATTAACATTCACTTTGTTGTTTTAGATTTGCGATTTCGGACTTGCTAGAACAGTGGATAGCTAAGTCAATGCATTGGTAAGATATTAAGCACTTTCTGTTTATTAAACGATCGTTTGGCTTGCAGGAAATTATGACTGAATACGTTGCTACTAGATGGTATCGTGCTCCTGAATTACTGCTTTCTTGGAATAAATACACAACCGCAATTGACATGTGGGCTGTTGGATGCATTTTTTGTGAGCTATTTAATAGGAAACCACTTTTACCAGGAGAATCATACTTAAATTAGCTTATTCTAACGCTTACTTTAACAGGAAACCCTTCATAAGAAGATCTTAACAATATCTAAAGCGAAAGAGCTAAGAATTTTATCCGCACTCTTGGAATAAAAGGAGCTAAAGATCTATCGAAACTGATACCTACAGCAAGTCCAGAAGCGATTGAACTCATCTCTAAAATGTTGGTTTTTAATCCAGTAAATAAATTTTAAAAACATTTCAAGATATTTCAGTGGATTTAGTGAATGAATATGACTCCTTATAAATGTATGTTTAATAGGAAAAGCGTATTTCAGCAGAGGATGCACTTAGACATGCTTTTTTTAGAAGTATTCGGGAAGAAGAATATGAAGTTAAAGCTTAAATCAAATTTGACTTTGATTTCGAGAGAGAAGACATCACAATTGAAGAGCTTAAACAATCAATCTATGAAGAGATGCTTAAATTCCATCCTGAATTCGATTAGACAAACGAAGAAACATATAATATGCCTACCAAAAGAGATTCTGATCTTTTCACCTTAGACTATGATGGTTCTAAGATTTACATTGGTAAATGATATTTCAAATTGAGTTCTTATTCTAATTGAGTTTGTTTGTTGCAGATTATAAACTAAATATCAATGACCAGTCGTAGCAGGTGGTAGAAAATATTAAAAACCTTTAAGAAAAGATGATAATTGATATCATTGGTGTAGACGGAAATGGAATGATGATCGAAGAGAATTATCCAAATTAAGTGGAAAGTTCTAAGATTCCTAATAATAGTATGCACAGTTAACAATAAATGGATGTGGAACCATCTGTTAATAAAAATCCTCAAATGCAATATGGAACGACAAATGAAAATGACTAGCTGATGCTCAATTAGTCCAGAATGTATTAAAATAATTAGCAACCATCATCATTAACGACTGATAATCGACATCAATTCTTTACAGATTCAAATGCAAGTATTGCCTAACAACTTAAATAAACTAAGACTAGCTTTTGAGTGTGAGAAAATCATTAATTTTAGGAGAACCTTGAAAGTTCTATGTAGTTGTTGTTTTTATTCATAAAATGTTCATTAAGACAACATAATTAATATAAAAATAAATGAAAAACTCAAACATTGACAATTTTAGAAGGAGAAACTCCTTTTTTCTTTAAGGAGTCAATGACTTAATTGTACATCTGAGGAGGCCCACAGATAAAGACCTTATCGAACTGGGAATCATCAACATTTTCTTGAATGTAAGCGCCGTAGGATTTGTGTGTGATTCTTCCAACTTCTTCTGGGAAGGTGCCTTCTTTGATTTTGATATGCAATTTGATTAAATTGTTGTTGGCCTTTTTGCTGAACTGAAGGAGCTTTAGGATCCATTCTCTTCCTATGAAATCTTCAATTTTATGGAATCCAGTAAATATAGTGAACTAGCATCCTTTTAGATACTTTTCATAATCGATGGCGAAAGGATCTAGTTGTTATTTATGCTAAGGCATTAGCTCAACTAAGGTCTTTTTCAGCAAGAAATCTAACAAATCAAGAAAAGGAAAGAGTCCTGTACCTACAGCGAAGATGTAAATGCGCTTATTAATAGTAGATTCACTTAATCCAAACCTGTTCCTAATGAACCTTGGATAGAATACTAATTGTTTACAGTTTCTTCATGCAGTTATTTGGATAAAGCTCCCTTAAAATTGTATTTTTTTATAATAAGAGGCAGGGTTTATGAGAATGTTGCGAATTCAGTAGCATTTGGTGCTACAGCTTGTTGGTTACTGAGAGTTTTTTGTGCAAAATCAAGTAATTGATTTCTAAATGCCTAGTTCTCAGATGTTTAGCAAAGAACTTGAGTGTATAAACGACTTTTACTCTAATTTTCTATTTTAACTTAGAAATGTCTTCCAATCCAGTGTATTCCTTTCAAGACATTCTAGATCTTAATGTTGCTGCTCTTGAAATCAAATTAAGAGATCGTGCTTGATAAAGGTTGCACTTTTTCCAGCTATTGAAATAATCAAAATTTTAACAATCGATTTAGTTCAAATGAATATTTTGAAGAAAAAAGTACTTGAAACGGATTGAAGATGTGAAGAGAAATCTTGGGATCTCTTTTTTCACTGCTCTCTCCTTGTTCCATCACGAAGGTGTTCGAATCTGTGTAATCCAGATATCCTATGAAGTATCTACGAAGATATTTGATTGCATTGGGGGAATGCGTGTAAGCAGGGGTGTTAAATCCTTCTAAGCCAAGAGAACCAATTAAATAACGGCCTATTTCCTTTCCTTTAATTTAATTGATAATGTACTGTCCTCCTGGATGAACGAAATCGGTAATGTTATACACAGATTTATTGTAAACCACCCATGTAATATTTGGCAATGCTGCAATGATCTAATCAACATCTCGGCGATCTTCATTCAACAGTTTCATGAGCTAAGTCTCATCATCATTAGTTTTTTCTTTATTAAATGACATTTCTACTTCAGTATAGGAGTAATCATACACATCGTGCCGTTATTAATGTCTAAAGATTCTAGTTACTATTTCAGCAATCACCAATGCAGATACGGATATCACTGTGATGATGATACCTCCTACTATTTCTCCTTCAAGATCTGCTCCAATAATCACATTAGCTTTACTAATAATATACAGGATGATTCCGAAGACTTAATGAAACTTCTTGATGAGATGCACATGCTTACTGCTTCCTTAGCTGTTAATCTTCAGGACTACACCCATAATATGCTGAATTATTACAATTGCCAAGATTATCACTCCTAATATGTAATGCCTTTTTACTTCATCTGAAACACCGTCTAACTTATTTAGTTTGAATTAGTTTTCACCTAGAATAATTGAAACTACTACAACAGTTGAAATATCTAGGAGGAGGAATATCAGAGTGTGTGCTAGGACATAATGCTTCCAAGTTTTCAAGTAACGAATCACGAAAATGGAAATATCCATACAGATTCCCCAGCCATAAAATAGTATGATTTTGTGGGCATCTAGCTCGGACTCACTAGCTCCTATCGAAAAAGAAGAAGCAGCTTACAGTCCTAATCCATTCGATAGATTAACAGAATAAGAAAGTGTGCCTGAATGCTTAGTAAAAGAACGTGAAGTATCCCACGCAGCGCAGAATGAATATGATTATCCAAGTGTAAGAATAGAATCCATAGCATCTCCTGTGTTAAGTAATCTTGTTGCTTTCACTCTAAAACTATTTGTCTGGAGATCTTATCCAGTGATTGTCCAGTCTTAATTCTCACTAATAGAAGGTGTTATCTCTCCCTTTGAATGAGCATCATAAACAGAGATCTATTCATTTGTTTTAAAACCAAACAATTATTCAAAATACATACTTAAACATATCTAGTTTTACTGTTCCTCCATAGGATGTGAATGCTACCATATCGCAATCAAACATGGATTTAGAGAATCCTATTGCCACCCAACCTTGATTTTAGACTTCGAGCATCAATGAAAGTGTTCCAGAATTGATTTAATAGTAGAGCTTTATGTCATTATTGAGAATTAAGCCTGAACTTGGAAGGGTTAAATCGCCAGTTGCAGAAAGGAACCTATCCTCTTCCAAAGGATTAGCAAAAGCAACTGCTAAGATGAAGATAATATGTAGAATAGCAATATTTTTCATTTTTATTATTGGTATTATTAACTGATTGATAATTTATTTATTTTATTTTCTGCTTAGCAACCTTTCAATAGCTATTTTCTAAGGAGTTAAATAGTGGACTTACTTTAAATTCTTTTGCTATCACATTTGAAATACTATTTTACTTGTTTGGTTACTTCTTAAGATAATCTCAATACTAAAAGGAAATCACTCAAAGAAAAATTCTAGAACTTTTTGATTTTCGAAATCGATTGGGATTAGGAAAAGGCTTTCAAAGTTGATTGTGAGAACTAAGGTTAAATCTTGTCTTACTTTGTTCCCCAATCGGTGTTTGTTCCATGAAAGAAATAAATAATTGACCAAAATCAAACTACTCTTAATAAGCTCTTTTTTCCATTTAATCAATCAATTTTTTCAACTTAATTAAGTTGATTTATTTGGTGAAAATAGCTTAGTCCTAAAAGCAAATCATTCTTGAACGTAATCAAACTAAAAACCCTTTGAATAAATGTCAACGATTTTAATTTTAAAAATCATTCATTTTAAAGCCAGTTTTCTGTATAAAATGAGGACATGATGAGATGGATAGAATCGAAATTATTACTTAATTAATATGTCATAATAATTAGTTAATAAATTCAATCCAATAATATATTAACAATTTTAATACCAATTTAATTAAGGAAAAGAAATGAAAGCAATTATTGAGAAGGAAGCAGCTCAAGTTGAAGTTCATAGAGGAGCCTTTATGGCTTTGAAATCTGTGAATCTAATAGAACCAGATGATATAGCAGCTTATGATCAAGTAAGTTATAACGCACTAAAAGCTTAAGGTTTAGTGATGTCATTTTCAGTTCTGTGGACTCGTCTTTATGAAATGGGGAACTTCAAAATGCCTGTGAAAAGTCGCTATGTCTTTTATGCGCTTGGAGTGACTGTCCCATCTCTACTCCATGCTTTCTATGTTGCTAAGAAAGTCAACGAAGGCATCAGGAAGCTTGACAAGAAGTATACGCCGAAATACTATGAAGAGTACATCAATAAAATTACTAAATAGTGATATCTTTGATATAAGAAAGAAAGGTAAATGGTAAGCATGTTTAATACTGCTTAGCCTAATTTCTTTCTTTGTTGCGAGATTTTTCCAGAAAAATCAATATTGAACAAACATAATTAGTCTTTGTTATTGAAAACAAAAATTATGTTTAATTAAATTTTAAAATGTTATTTATTTTTATCTTTGAATTCTATTCGATAATGCAAACAACTTTAAAGCAAAAAAGAAGATTTTTAGGTGAAAATGATTTAGAAATAGTAAAATAGTAAAATAAATTATGATTTATATATTAAGATTTATGGGTGGATGTGCATTTTTTAAAGTTGAATCACTTGAAATCACTCAAATCAAATTAAAATACACTTTTGAAAAGAAAAGAAAAAGAAAAAATAAATTTGAATTTCTCAAAAGAAAACAAGATCTCAAAAATAGTCAGTTGCATTAAGCATTAAATAACATGCAAAAGAAGAAAGCTATTGATTCAAAGAAGTTTGATCCTTCTTAGTACATCCGTCAGGGAGTCACGGAAGAAGAGGTGATTGAAATCAAGGAGGCTTTTGATCTTTTCGATATGGATTTGGGTGGCTCAATAGATCCTAAAGAATTACAAGCAGCAATGAAATCTCTCGGATTCGAAGCCAAGAATCAGACCATTTATAAAATGATTGCTGACCTTGACACAGATCAGACTGGATAAATCAACTTTGGGGAATTTTTGAATCTTATGACAGCAAGAATCTCAGATAAAGATTCTAAAGAAGATATCCGCAAAGTGTTCCTTCTTTTCAATGATGATAATTCTCAAGGAATCACTATTAAAAATCTTCGAAGAATTGCATAAGAGCTTGGTGAGCAAATGGATGATGCTGAATTAAACGAAATGATTGAAAGGGCTGATTCAAATCATGACGGAATTGTTACAGAAGAAGATTTCTACAATATCATGACTAAAAAGAATTTTGTGTGAAAAAAACTCTTCTTTTTATTAATTAATAGGAATACCCTTAGCTGATCTTATGTTTGCTTGTTGTTCTAACAAAATGTATCATTAAAAAGTTATTTTTTTTGAAGTAAGATGTTTCTTAGAGTTAAAAATATTATATTTTTACTTAAACAAAAATAAGCCTATTTCTGTAGCTATATTACTTTAATCTTAAAAAAGAAATAACTACATGGAAGAAAATCAAAGTATCCTTCAAAGGGAATTACTTTTGAATGTGTAGAACTTTCCAATCAATCTGATTCTTATTTTGAAGTTAATAAATATTATCATAAATCTTCACACAAATCCACAGACAACCAAAAACTATTAATATGTTATCCTCTTGCTTCTTAAAAAGGTTCTTCTGCTCAACTTCTGGTCAATCCACTAAATTCACAGACACCATATTCGCTTTAGCTTCAGGAAATATGAAGGCTGGCATATCTGTATCTTTATTTTAATATCCTTTTTTGTTTCAGATTTGATTTTGGAAGGTGATTAGGATTAGTGGGCCAAATTGCTTGCAAGCATGCTAAATGCTAGAAAAAAAGCATTCAATTCGCAAGACTTTGACGTCTTTAGATAATAAAGCTCTTAAGGATCGTTATATGCTAGAAAGCAGGAGAGCTTACTTTAAGAAATTATTTTCTCTTGAAAATTCAAGTCATTCCAAGGATGATTCAGAGCAAATAGATGCAAGTTTATTTCTATTTTTTGAAGGACCAAGAAGCTTTACTGGAGAAGGTAATACTATCGAAGATGTATTTCTGTTTTGTGAATGCTGTATTTAAATAATAGATTTGGTTGAATTGCATATTCATGGAAGCAGGGCGTTGCAGAAGAAAGTGATTGCAGAGCTTTCCACGATTGAATCTTTTAGGATAGCTGAACCAGTAATAATTTATATGTGGAAATATTTACATTAACACCTAGCATTGATTGAAGGGAGAGTTCACAAAAAGGGCACTTCTCAATGATAAATTAGACTTATTAGAAGTCGAAGGTTTGTCAGATTTACTGAATGCAGAAACAGAAAATTAGAGGATTCAATCAACAAAATAGTTCTTAGGGAACTCAAGCAAATTACTGGAATCTTGGAGAAGGATTTTAGTTCATTCATTGGCTTATGCGGAAGCTTTCATTGAATTTGAGTCAGATTAGGTAATTATTATTGTATTGCTTAATCGAAATAGAATAATTACTATTTTAGGACGATGTAGAGTTCAATATTCTAGGGAAAACATAAGAGAACTTAAAATCAATGATAATTGAAATCGAATAGTAATTAGCCGACTCTAACAGAGGAGAAATACTTCGAGATGGCATGAAAATATCAATCATTGTAAATTACTTAATGTGAGATGCATAATAAATAATCAAAATACTGTAAAGGGAAGACCTAATTCAGGAAAGAGCACACTTTTGAACTACTTGGCTAAAAGAGACATAGCCATTGTGAGCGACATTCCAGGGACAACACGGGATGCACTTTCTGTATCTCTCAATATCTCAGGATTTCCAATTATTTTATACGATACAGCTGGAATCAGAGAAACAAATGAAGTTATTGAAAAATAAGGAGTCAGAAAAGCAATGTAAACAATTTTATTTTTAAGAATATTCTCAAGTGTGTTAACAATAGAATTGTATTTTGAAAGAGAACATGCAAAGGAGTCAGATATAAACTTGTGGATTATTGATGGGACGGAGATACAAACTGATAGTGAAGGAGGATAGTTTGTAGAAGGTGTTTAAGAAATAGAAGAACTGATTAAACAAGGGAAAAAGACACTTATTTTTGTTAATAAATCAGACTAGATCTGCAAAAGTTAATAGAATATCTCTACTTTTAAGATAGGCAACTAATTTTACTAAATCGATGGATATATTTCTGCTTAGTTGGGCTAAAATATCCCTCTACTGTTGTAATCACTCACAAAAAAGGTAAATTGTTGAAATATTTGATAATTGTCCTTATTTGTTAAATACAAAATTTGAAGATACATGAAAGACTGGATCTAACAGAAGGACAAACTTCAAGCATAGGAAATTCAATAATCACTCAAGCTAGGCACCGTGTTGAGCTGATAAAGTGTTTGAGTCACTTGAATGTATTCTGCAATAATTAAAATCATTTGACTGTCGATATGGTATGTGAAGAACTCCGTTAAGCAGTGAATTGCATTGGAAGGATAACTGGAAGAGTTGACGTGGAAGAGATCTTAGATGTTATTTTTTTAGAATTCTGTATTGGAAAGTGAATTGTGCTATCAATTATTTAGTTTATTTAACTCCATTTCTTTACTAATTTACACAATTCATTTAAAAATAGATATTTTCTCATTATTAATCCAAAAGAAAACAAAATCTATTGTCATATTGCCTTATGCATTTGATTTTAAGATCTAATAGCACTTGCTTCATCAAAGAATTTCGAATATCATATCAATAAATATAGATCCAGCCTTAAATGTTCAATTTCTTTGCAAACACAATCAAATCCATCCTATTATTTTAAGATACCCAAATTAGAAGCAAGTCCTCTAAAGTAAATTCCAACTTGATAATGATAGTAAATTGCTTATTAATTTTGAAGAAAAAAATAAATCAAAAGAAACTATCTTAACAATGCTAACCTTTTACCTTCTTTGAAGAGGTCATATTCTTCTCGATTAACAAAAAATCAAATCAAGTTAAAAGAAACTGCATTATATTTTATCTCATAGATAATTCTTTTCAAGTGTAAATTTATTGTTTCTTTCCCATTAATTTCTTAAATTATTACCAAAATCATCTTTGAGTAGTTCTTGCTTTTTCAATTTCTTTCCCTGTTTCTCTTATTGAAATTTCAATTCCTGATTCTTTAAAACCATTTCTCTTTGTACTGCTTTGATCCTTAATACCAAATTAGGAGTAGTTTAAGATTTAAGCTACAAAAAAATATATTTTACTAATAGATAAAACAAGTAAATTGGTTAAATGTTTTTAACCAAGAAAAAATGGAGCTTTTGCGTGCAAAACATTAGACATATTATCAAAGACCAACTATATTATATTCATCTCATCTCTTATCCACTATGATGCTGAGCTTTTACTCTATTGGATGTTACTGCTGAGAGTTCTTATGGTCTTGAATATCTAATGTTTTGATAAACAAAAATATTGCTTTTTAACAATAGTTGTATTTTAATTAATCAAACTTACGCTTTTCAGATTCTAGTTTCTTCTTTTCTCCTTCAACTAACTTATTAACTTAACTAGACTATCTTTCTTTGTCTCTCCTAATGAAATCATCCACTTTGTTGAACTTCACCCATGCCTTCCCTTCCAGCAAGTTCTCCAACTGACGAAAGAAAAACAAACAAATTGTTTAGTATAATAACACAATCAACGCTGTAATCCACAACCAAGTCCAAAATCTGATTCTCTTTTGCATTAATATAGTTTAAAATTATTAACTGTCATTTTTAGCAGTTTGTTATTTGCCTTATCTTAGAAACTTCACTTGCAATCAGTAACATGAATATTCAAACAATTACCTCTTCTGAGATTTCTTTTTCAGTGTGTCCACTCCTTTTAACTATTTCCCAAAAGGCCATCCACTCATCTTCTGAGATTTATCCACTGGAATCGAAATCAACTGCTTTAAATAACTCATTTGTGTTGATTTTAGCGAAGTTCGCTTTCCTGTAGAACAAAAAGCAAATCCATATTCAAATAAGCAAATCAATCTAACTCTTCAAATCTCATCTTACCAATATTTCGCTGTCTCCGT
>Ga0302271_10003957_pt1 | contig 12104 bp, 11 predicted proteins | sample III_Bog_N1_1_FD_198767 | JGI IMG/M metagenome (GOLD analysis project Ga0302271, IMG submission 198767) | Peat permafrost microbial communities from Stordalen Mire near Abisko, Sweden - III_Bog_N1_1 | ecosystem: Environmental > Terrestrial > Soil > Wetlands > Peat | place: Sweden: Abisko... | reverse complement strand
GTGGCTCAAATGTACCGGAATATTTACCGGAAGCAAATAAGAGCATTATCACATCATCATTTTCTTTAAATCGTATAGGAAGCAGATATGACATTGAAACAAAAAAAAGAGTATTACCAATAAATAGCAATAGAATTTTTTGCTTTATTATGTTCTTCCATATCTGATTTTGAATCATAGCCAAAAGTGATATATGTTTGTTATCGATTTAACAATAAATCCACATTTTTCGTAAAACCGGCAAGCAGGAATATTTTCTATTTGAGTTGCCACCTCTATTTGATATATACCTTCATTTATGAGTGTTTGTGTGCAAGCCTGAATTAATTTTTTCCCATAACCCTTACCTTGTGCTGTTTCTGAAACAGCGATTAATCCAATTTCGCCAACGGCATGTTTGAATTTTAAAGTGACCATGCCTATGATATTCTCAGACTCATACACCACAAATACTTTATCTGCAATTTCTTTCGATATTGATTTTGTGATCCAGGAGTTGTATAAACGATAAAAATCATCTTGTTTGAAACCTGTATCCAAACGAAAACGGGAAAATTTTCCGCTAAGATATGACAGTGTTTCTAACTCTTTTGTAACAAATGGTTGTGTATATTCAGGTGTTTTAATTGGTTCTTTATCAATTGTTTGAATTGATTTGTAATAAAGAACTTTTCTGTCAATCAACTTTCCGTTATATTTATTCAATAAACTTTCGCTAATAATCAAGCCATTACACGTAAATACTGACAGCAATTGATAGCACTGTTCTTTTGCTTCGCTCAACAAAGAATTTAACTCACGCTCTACTTCGGCAGAATTGCAAGTTATTTTTCCGATTTTCTTGTCGAAAAATTCCGAATCCCATGTCAGGTGTTCTATCTTCATAAATTGCAATGTTCTTGAACCAGAAAATCAGGTCTTTGTTTCACTTTTTCAAACATCTTGCCAATATATAAACCTAATACCCCTAAAATGAGCATAATAACTCCGGCTAAAAACCAAAGTGAAAGAATGATTGTTGTAAATCCTAATACTTGAATGTACCCAATAAAATATAAAGCGAAGTATATTATTGCAATCACAAAAGAGAGCGATGCAATAGAAAAGCCTATTTTCACTGTAAGGCGTAAAGGCTTATCAGAAAAAGAAATTACACCATTTAATGCTAATTGGAAAAGCTTTTTGTAATTATAACTTGACTTTCCATCATAACGACTTGCATGCTCAACCGGCAAATAAAATTTACGAAATCCCACCCATTGCACCATTGTGGGGAAAAACCGTATTTGATCATGCATTGATAAAATTGCATCAATCACACAACGACGGTATATTCCAAAATTTGCAACCGTAGAGTCTTGTTTGGTGTCGGTAAGATAGCTGAAAAGAGCATAGAAAAGACTTGAAAAGAATCGTTTGAAAAAAGTATCTTGACGCTTACTTCGCTGTGCAAATACCGAATCATATCCCTCTTGTGCCTTATTATACAAATTGGGAATTTCATCAGGGCGATCCTGCAGATCACAATCCATCACCACAATCCAATCGCCTTGTGCATAATGTAAACCAGCTGTAATGGCATTATGTTGTCCAAAATTCCTGCTAAGATTAATGCCTTTCACACGTGGTTCTTTCGCACTTTCTTCGGTAATTTTTTCCCATGACTTATCAGAGGAGGCATCATTAACCAATATAATCTCAAAATTTTCTGTGATTTTTGAGGCATTTTGAATAATCTCTGTTACGAGTTCCTTTACAATGTTTTCGGCTTGATAAACCGGAGAAACAACCGATAAATGAATTGCTTGTTTCATCATAATGTAGGTTTTATCATAATCAATAGGCACATATTATAACGCATCAATTCTTTTAGAAAGCAATTTCAAGCGGACTTTCTATTGTTGGTTTTTCTCCTGTATAAATAAAATATCCGCTTCTATCTGCACTGCATTCAATATTATGTAATTCTTCTAAAGTTATTTCGGCTTTTACAATTTCTTTATAGTTATTTGCATTGGTAATAAGCGGTAATACTTGCTTGGTTTCTTCCGAAAGAAAACAAATACCGACTTTTTCATTATTTGCGAGAATTGGTTCCTCAAAATGGTCTAAAGAGACGTCAATTACTCCCTTTAAAAAATCATAACCTGTACAGAGTTGAACCAAATCAGAACCTATAAAATCGCCGCCCATTCTTGCTCCTATCTCAATTACAAATACTTCTCCATCGTTAGTAATTTTAAATTCGGCATGGCTGGCACCATATATTATTCCAAGTGCTGTCAGTGCCTGTTTGGTTTTTTCTCTTATTTTTAGTTGGAGCGTTTTATCCAATTGAGTGGGTTGATGGTGCTCTAATTCAACAAAATAAGGTTCACCCGAAGTTATTTTGTCAGTAATTGCTAAAATAAAATGTTTGCCTTTCCAACTAATTGTCTCCACACTTATTTCAGTTCCTTCAATATACTCCTCAATAATAACCTGATGTGTAAACGATATTTTTTTTGCACGTTCAATTGCCATATTTAGGTCTTCTTTTTTCTTCACTTTCATTACTCCACGGCTACCGGAACGGTCAACGGGTTTTACAATAACAGGAAAATGGAAATCACTTATAGAATAATCTTCAGTAACATTAATATAGCGTGGCGACGGCAATCCAAATTTGGAAAATTGTTGCCGCATTAAAAATTTATTCGTCGCCGTTAAGGCAGTTGTATATGTATTTGCAATTAATCCCATTTTTTCTGCTACAAAACTGACAGTGGGAACTGCCACTTCAGAAGCAATTGAAGCAATTCCATCTATGTGAATTCCCTGACAAGCTTCCAAAATAAGCTCTTTCTCGATGATAGAAATGGGATAAAAAAAGTCGGCAATTTCTCTACATACTGCACCTTTTTCCCAAGCAAAACAATGGGTCTCAATTCCCATTTCCTTTGCTTTTTGCAACAACGGTAATTGCAAATAACTAGCTCCTATAATAGCTAATTTTCTCATTTTCTTATTTTTCTTTTTAGATATTGGATAGAACTTCACGATCAATGTTGCCCCTGATGCTAATTTAATTCAGATCGTGTGTCTTTGTTTTAAAAATATACTTGAACTCTTAGAATTTAACCGTGATAATTGTCCCTATGATAATCAGCAACAAACCAACAACCTTACCTATTGTGAAGGTTTCGCCCAACAGGCAAATACCCAATATAAAAACAATAGCAGGAGCTAAGCTCATAAATGGATAAGCCTGAGTAATTTCAAATTTGCTCATGGCTCCTATCCAAAATAGTGAAGCAATAAAAGCCGCCAGAAACCCCGAAAGAATATACGGATCAAATATCAATCGCATTAAGGCGATAAATTTAGCCATAATTCCCGATTCAGGCAAAGAAAATCTCAAGTCAGATATTCGCCATTTGAGTATCATTTGTCCATATACAGTAAAGAGTAAAGTACCTGCAATATATAAATATTTCATACGATAATAATTGTTTTTTTAGGTCGTATGGAACTCGCATGCTGAATTATCACTGTCTTTGGTGAATACTCGTATTCATGCTCGTTTCATATGTTTGTTTTTATTTTTTACACTAAGGAGACATGATTCCGATAGTTATCGGAATCGTCCCGAAAGTCGGGACTCGTTTCATAATTTTAATTTTGTATCCAAATTATCAACTTAGTTCTTTTTATCCCATATTATTTAGCTTGTCTAACGAACTATATGAGTAGCTATAGGGCATGTCAATGTTATTGTTTGTGGTTGTTTGGTGAGACAAAGATACTCTTTTTTCGCTTTTCTTTGGGATGTTTTTTATGACAGTCTGAATATCTTTTATGACAATTTGAACTTTTTGTTTCGACCTTTGAATAAAGTTCTCATTCTTCTCGGAGCTTTGCCTCTGATATACTTTGGATACTTAAAACGGGGAGAGAATAAGTACAATTACTCCGAGAGCAATGCATTAAATCATAATATGATTATATGAATATTCTTTTTAATACCTAATTACCCCGAATGGGATAAGATTTGAATTGAATTCCGATAGCCCCGATAGCTATCGGGGTCGGAACAGCGAAGCTAATAACCGTCCCGCATCGGAACGGAAAGAACGAAACAACGACTTCAGCCCTAAAGGGATTGAATCTCAACAGGATTAAATTCAGCCACCTTTGGGGCTATTGTTGCTACGCAGTACTTTTCCCCGCACTTCGTACGGGGTTATTGAAATTTAGTCCCTTCGGGACAACGAGTAGGCACACAAACGGATAATCATAATTAGCATGTTCTGTTTTGCCCTGCCAAATTAACCTAAAATGTGACAGTCTTTGGCAGAATCAGGGTACTGTGTGAGACAAAATGACATAATATGTCATTTTTATGTGCTAATTATGCTTATTTTTGCAGAATAAAACAATATGGCACATTTTATGTAGTATCATTACGATAACAAGTCAAAACGAACAGTAGCCATTATTTTTTTCACACACATGAGTTTAAAATCCCTTATAAAAGCATTCGATAATAAAGAATTACCCGGCAAAGAAGAAACTGCCAGGTACAGTGGCTTGTTTGACAATGAATTAGAGGCTGCTTTGTCGTTAGAGTGGCAAGAGGTTTTTCCTGTTGAGGTTTGTTATCAAGATATAATCTATGATTTTAAAGAGGTAGCAAGTCAAAATCTAAAAGCTGCATTACGTGTATTAAAGCTTCTTATGGCTCTGCCGATAGGCTCAATAAAGAGACTGAAGCTGGAGTTTTTTGCGTATGTTTCGCTTCTTTTCGGGCTTTGTTCCGGTCAGTCATCCCATATCTTCCGTGCCTTCTACGGATGTTCTCTCTCTCGTATTCCATCTTTATAAATATCCATTCGATTGCTCTTTCTCCGAAAGGGTTCCTATTGATGTACTTATCGGTATGTCAGGGAAACTGTAACCATAATCGGTTGCAAATTAAATGTCTATTTTTTAACAATCAAAATTTATACAGATGAATTTTAAAACGAAAACCAACCGAATTACAAATGAATCGGGAGGTATGTTAGCATTACGTATTATCGATACTGTAAATAAATCGGGTATCGAAGTGGCCAAAACAAGTAAACAATTTCTGAAATTGGAGGAGGTGAATGGACGTTATCAGTTGGCTCTTAAACCTCTGAATGAAACACAGGTGAGTCAGGTGATAACCACCACATTCAACCAACGAAGTAACCTGTTTGATGAAACATACACTTATCTCGAAGGATTGACCAGCTCACCGGATGTAGCAATGAAAGCTGCCGCAGATCTGCTTTTTCCGGTGATAAGCATGTATGGTAAAACATTTAATCGTGCGAAGTTAGCCAATCAGTCGCTTCGGTATGGTGTAATTATTGATACACTAAAGCAACCCGAAAATAGTGCCGCATTGGGCACCACGTTGCTCACCGATAAGGTGGATTTGCTGGAGCAAGTGCAACAGGATTACGAAGAACTATATATGAACAGGGGCAATGCTTCTGCTGTTCGGATAGTTCCAAGTAGTTTACGCGCTGAGCTAAATAGCGCCATAAAGAAGTGTATGGATGAGATGAACTATCAGGCTGAACGTGAAGAAACGGAAGCGTGGATTACGCTTTGCAGTAGCCTGCAACAACGTTTCGATGAACTGACGGTATCGTCATCAAAGAAACAATCCGGCACGAAAACTACTACGGGGTCAACCACTGCTACTTCCGTAACAACAGATTCAACTGCCACTAAATCATAGAAGATCTCTCTGAACAGTTGATTTAATACTCTCTCGAAGCTCCGGAATACAATGGTATTGCCGGAGCTTTTTTTGTATTCATGCATCCTTCTTCTGACAAAGCCTGTTTGCATTTATGGAGTTAGTCTCTTTCAACCGACAGAAACAAAATGTAATACTGCAAAAGACAATTGTCAATTGACAAAGTGAACATGAGTTAATGCGGAAGCTATTTGTTCGATGACAAAGTGAATATGAGTTAATGCGAAAGCCATTTGTTCAGTGACAAAGTGAATATGTATTAATGCGAAAGCCATTTGTTCGATGACAAAGTGAACATGAGTGAATGCAAAAGCCATTTGTTCAGTGACAAAGTGAACATGAGTTAATGCGGAAGCCATTTGTTCAGTGACAAAGTGAACATGATTTAAAGCAAATGAGAATTGTCAAGTAAAGATGCATAATTTCCTTAATGCGGAAGGCTATTGTTGTTCAATAGGGCGAAAATAGTATTTGCTTATAGCAAAGCAGATAGAGATTATTTCCAGTTGTTTATAATCATTGCCACATGGAGAGCCTCTTCTTGTGTTAATGCCTGACTCATGGGTAGGCTTAACTCTTCCGTATGGATTTTTTCAGTAATTGGAAACGATAGGTCATTCCATTGCTTGTATGCTTTTTGTTTGTGGGGTGGTATAGGGTAATGAATCAGGGTTTGAATATCATTGTCGCTTAAATAATGTTGCAATGCATCTCTGTTTTTGGTAAGAATCGGGAATATATGAAATACATTGCTATCCCAATCGTATATTGCAGGTAATGTAATTTCGGAGTGGTGTATGTTGTCCAAATAAATTCGGGCAATCATTTTTCGATGTTGATTGTCGGCATCTATATAATTCAGTTTTACACATAAAATAGCCGCTTGTATCTCATCCATACGGCTATTAAGTCCCTGATAGTCGAATATATATTTTTGACGAGAGCCGTAATTAGCTAATGTACGCACCAAATCAGCCAATTCAGAGTCATTGGTTGTAATAGCTCCTGCATCGCCAAATGCACCAAGATTTTTTCCCGGATAAAAACTATGTCCGGCAACATCACCCAATGAGCCTGTCTTTATCCCTTTATACAAACAGCCGTGTGCTTGCGCATTGTCTTCAATCAGCTTTAAGTCGTATTGCTTGCACAGAGAAACAATTTGTTCATTATAGCTACATTGACCATACAAGTGCACAATCATAATTGCTTTTGTCTTGTGAGTAATTGCGGCTTCTATTTTAGTGGAGTCAATTTGAAACGAATGTATATCAGGTTCTACTAATATAGGTTTCAGGCGATTGTCGGAAATGGACAATATGCTGGCGATATAAGTATTTGCAGGCACAATCACTTCATCTCCTTCTTTCATAACTCCCATTTCTATATATGCCCTTAGAATAAGGCGTAATGCATCCAATCCGTTGCCCACTCCCACACAATAAGAGGTGCCAATATAGTTGCGATACAGAGTTTCAAAAGTTTGCACTTCTGTTCCTTGTAAATACCATCCGGAATCTACCACCCTGTTAACGGCTCCAGATAGTTCGATAGAATGCTGCTGTGTAATTTTTTGCAGGTCTAAAAACTTAATCATTGTGGCGTAATTGGGTATTTATCATAAATATAATCGTGAGCATCGAAATATTCAGAGGCAAGCACCATCAGAATGGCATCGGGTGTGAAGTGATACATGATATGCCAATCGTTTGGATCTATAATCAAGCACTTTGAGGGGTTATCAAGTTCAAACCGACATTCCACATTTCCATCGGTGCTATAAATTTCGCAACTTCCTTGCAGACAAATGGCAGCTTGCACAGTGGTGTGATGCCGATGACCACCCCGCACCGAGTCATCTACCCCGTAAATGTAAAAAATGCGTTTCATCTCAAAGGGAATCACTTTCTCAATTACAGTAAGGTTTCCTCTTGAGTCGGTGAATGTTTTTAAATCAATTAATTGTGCCATGTTCTTATCCAGTTGATGCGGTTTGGTTTAGAAAGGTTTTTCAGCAGGTGTCCCAGTAATCGTATCCAGCCTATAGCTTGCGTTTGGGTACCCAGACTGTCAATCGCTGCATTCGAAGAAGAAAGGAGTCGATCTTGTTTTTTTAATTCTTGTAAGTAAGGCATATAAATATATCTGAGTACTTGTTTGCTGAGGATGTAATGCCCAAAATAGAATTCTTGAATAAATTTTATCCGATAATTGTGCAGATAATGTACGTGATAGAATATTACATCAAACACTTCGCCGGTAATCAATTCTCTCCCAAGTAAACAGCCGCTCTTCTCAAATAACTCATATTGTTGCACATTCCAGGGAGCAATACCTCCTCCCAAATGAGTTAATTCATGCACACCCTCGAAACGGATTGTCCAGTCGTCCAAATATTTCTGATCGCCAAACTTTCCCTCTTCTTTTCGGGCGTAACACCAATCCAGACAAGCATTTCGCCACCAAAGCAGAATTTTTCTTCCGTTGGCAGTGTTTCGAAAAACCATAAACTGTACGCAATACTTACCCGAAAGCGCAGTCTGATCGTATTGAGGCGAATAACGATGATCGGTTATCATCACATCCTTGTCACCCATTTCATCAATCAATACCTGAGGGCTCTTAAAGAAAAAGAGATCGGCATCAATGTAGGTACAATGATCCAACCGATAATAATCCAAACAATATAATAAAGTAGAAGGGGTACATGTCCAACAATATTCGGCTTTCGAGCGCGAAGGTTTTATCCTCAAAAGTTGCTCATCCTCAAACTCTTTCAATGAAATAACCGTCATTTGCGGTAAAACCATTTGACAGAGTAATTGATAACAACTGTCATCGAAGGCAAACACAAACAGACGAAAGTCAGGACAAACCTTATAGAGAGATTCATACATACTCAACCCTTTGGCTAAATAATTAGAATCGAACAATGTACAGAAATTTAGCATGAGCTGTTTTTTTTTGTCGCGTTATTGATATACTTTCTGTTTAATGGTAAAAACATTGTTACCACCCAATATTCTACTTAAGCGATTTACCATTTTTTTCCAGAGTGGACGTTTTTTTGGATAATAGTAACTGTAGAATGCATTGATAATGCGAGAATCTTCATATAAAGTTTCCAATAAAATAGAGTGTGATATTGCTTGTTCTCTCATATCCTTTTGTGATATAAAACCTGAATGAATACCCGTACCATCAAATCCAATATTAAAAATATAAGGATTGCAAGCCATAATTGAGATGGAATGGTTTTTAAAGTGAGCAAATTGAAACCGAATAGCCCAGGAATCAATTTTGCCAAGTTGTTGATCTGTCAACATTGAAGTCAAATCTTCTCCTCCACGTTTGAATGCATGTGCTTCTTCTGTTTGATTAATAAATGAATTATCCCATGAAACTTGTTCCCATCGATCTGACCACGATCCCCATCCGGTAGAATAAAAGCGTAAACTTACAAAAACACTGTATGGATAATCTATCGGTAATTTAAACGGTAAGGGAGGGCAATTTGCACTTATTGAAAAAACAGATTTATATGATTTGTAAAATTCCAGCGCTTCATTCATAAAACGAAGAAAGAACTTAGATGTCACTAAGTCATCTTCTAAAACAATTACTTTGCCGTGTTTGTTGATGACTTCAGTTACACCTTCGATAATGGAATTTGCCAGTCCTTTATTCACCTCCGATTCTTTGATAATAATATCTTTGAACCCGTTTACCGAATGGATAATTCGTCGTACTTCTGCTATTTTTTCAAACTGTTCTGCATCTGTCCCTGATTTTGCTCCATCCGAAAAAACATACAATACTGACTCAGGAGCAAGTTCATTTTGCTTCAGGGCATCTAGGGTTTGTTGAGTATGCCACGGACGGTTATAGACAAACAGCACAATCGGTGCCAAGTCGGTAGTTGTCATAGGTGCATTTTTATTACTTGGGCAAATTTAACGTCAATAATCTATCGGCCAATATACTGTTGAAAAATTTTGAGTCCGATTGCAGAAATTGATATTGATAGGTCGCGATTATTTCATTAATAAACGAGAGTGGGGGAGTAAAACCTCTCTTCTCTCCCTGCAAGATATAACTGGGTACAATGCCGTCTAACACCTCTTTGAGAAAATATTTTGGATTTTCTTTACGGTACTTCATCTCAACAGGCAATGCAGATACAAATTCCACTAATTGATAATCAATCAGCGGAGAGCGGATTTCTACGGAATTTCCCATGCCTTGCCTGTCGGCTAAATATAGACAAAGCGTTGTCATAAAGCAGTTGAATTCAAATCGATATACTTCATCTATTTCACAATTAGAGTTTTCTAATGGGTGATACACATTTATATCCTTAAATAATGATTGCTCATTATGATACTCAAGGCTTGCTGTGGCTGCAAATTTGATATAGTCTTCGTATGTCCAGTGCACAATTGATTTTGCGTCGTAACCCAGTGCATAACCTGCAAATAATATGTGTCGCCAGTGTTGGATTAGGAATTTCAGAAATGTGAATTTCTTTTTTGTGCCTTTAAAAGGGAACAATGCCTGATGTTGGTGCGAAAGCTTTAACGATTCAGCCAATGCATTATGTGAAGGATATCCATAAAATAGTTCGTCACCACCTAAACCGCCCAAAAGGACGGTAAATCCCATAGCTTTTGCTTTTTTGTACAGTGCCCATTGCGACATGGATGATACATCGCACACCGGTTCATCAATATATTGAGTGTACTCCCAAAACAGGTCCTTAAAATCATTCGCATTGAGCTCTACTTCATGATAAATCAGTCCTTTTTCTGCAGCGAAACGTTTTGCTACTTCGCGTTCATCGCAATCGTGTTGCCCTTTGTATCCGGCAGTGATTACATGTACTTCACGCCCTGTTTCTTTTGCTAAAGCAGCAATTGCACTCGAGTCTATACCTCCGCTTAACAATACCCCTACGGGTACATCACTACGCAAACAAATATTGACCGACTCCCGCATCAGCCGAAGCGTTTCCGCTTTTGCCTCTTCAAAGGTTCCTGTAAATCGGGGTGTTAGTTCTCGTTTCCAGTAAGTGTGAGTCTCAAAACCTGCCGCATCTACCAAGGCATATTCTCCGGCTTGCATGCGTTTAATCTGCGCAATATAAGTATTTTTTAAATCAATTGGATAGTTGTAACGGATACATTCGGCTAAAGCATGTGTATCCAATTGCACTTTATTTAAATAATGTTTCAGGATAGATTTCAGTTCCGTGCAAAAGACCACTCCGGTGGGTAATTGTGCATAATAGAGTGTCTTTTCGCCTACCCGGTCGCGAGCAGCAAAGAGTTGTTTGGTGCAGGTGTTCCATAAACAGAAAGCAAACATACCCCTTAAATGCTCTAAACATTTCACCCCATACTCTTCGTACAGGTGCAGAATGGTTTCCGAATCAGAGTCGGAGGAAAACACATGTCCTTTTGCTGTAAGCTCTTCTTTCAGCTCTATGTAATTGTAAATTTCACCGTTACAAATCAGCACCAACGATTTATCTTCGTTAAAAAGCGGCTGTTTACCATTCTCTAACCCAATAATGGATAGACGGGTATGTGCCAGTCCGCATGTGCTATCTGTCCAGATTCCGTTTTCATCGGGGCCACGATAATGCATCTCCTGATTCATTAAAGCAAGTTTTGTTTTATCTGAATCGGTTATTTGAGTATATTTGAAAATGGCTGAAATTCCACACATAAAATTACATTAATATTTTTACAAATCTTTAGTATTCAAATCAATACCATCCAGTGAAATGCGATTGTACGCTTTTGAATCTAAAGAATTAATTCGTCCATTACAAAGAAAGGGAGTATAACCCATTTTAATGACAATGTCTATTTTCGCTTCATCGGCAATTCCAAAGGGGAATGCATAATATGGAACAAAATTTTTGTGTTCCTTTAGTGCATTATAATTAAGCATGATATTTTCTGTAAATTCCGAATCGCTCAAATAGGTTGAGCCTAAATGCTCATGTCCATGCAACCCTATTGAAAAAAGAGGGTCGGAAATATTGCGCAATTCTTCGCTGCTAAGATATACCGAACTATCAAGTTTTATGAGAGATTGATATTTTGATATAGTGTTACGATAATGGGTATAAGTATCAGCATTTTGAACAGAGCCAATATTTTTGACTGCATATATAAATTCAGGAGGGAACATGAGTTCCTGCTGTGCTGATAAACCATTTACATAATTAATAATATTCACCGAGCTTAGTTTTGCATCATCAAGATAGGCTGTATTAATAAAAATAGTTGCAGGTACCGTATGTGATTTTAGAATGGAGAGTGCA
>Ga0302271_10003955_pt1 | contig 12104 bp, 7 predicted proteins | sample III_Bog_N1_1_FD_198767 | JGI IMG/M metagenome (GOLD analysis project Ga0302271, IMG submission 198767) | Peat permafrost microbial communities from Stordalen Mire near Abisko, Sweden - III_Bog_N1_1 | ecosystem: Environmental > Terrestrial > Soil > Wetlands > Peat | place: Sweden: Abisko... | reverse complement strand
ATCATTCCGCCGATGCCTTGTGCTTTAGCTTTCTCTGATTCTGCTTCGGTCCTGATTCTCATTTCTTCAGCTTTTTTTGCCTTCTCCCGATCCTTTATTACTGCAATAAGCTCTTCCCCGGCCATTTTAAAATCTTCTGCTTTTGCAGGCGTGCTGAGATATATCTGCATTCCGGCCTGAAGTCCCTGTTCAATTACTACATTATTCTCGTTCGATTCACCCAGAACAACTATCTGTTTTGTTCCGTTTTTCAGATAGACAAACGGAATACTGTCGGGGCCTGCCTGAACACTTTCAAGAGGGATATAAGTTACATCCCTGATTGTTTTGGTTATAATTTTATTGCCTGTTGTCATGGAAGGTCTTAATATAGGATCAGTTCCGTCAACCTCGATAAGAACTTCAAATACTTTGGCATCGGCATTAGGAAGCTGCTCCCCGATATTTGCTACATTGGTAACTGTTCCTGTATAAGTTTTTTCAGGAAAAGCATCTACTGCAATCTCTACATGCTGGCCTGGTTTGACTTTGCTCACATCAATTTCATTAACATATGTCTTTGAGATCATTGATGACATATCAGGAAGTGTAGCAACTACATTATCCCACGGATTTATTGAAGAGCCCAGCTTTCTTTTTGCTCCCATCCTGTCTCTTTTATATATGATCATTCCGTCTGAAGGGGCTTTTATAATAAATTTTGAAAGAACTGTCTGCAAGTCTGAAACTCTTTGCTGCTGTTCCGAAAGATTATTTTTATTAGTCCTCATGTCCGATTTTGCCTTTTCAACCTGAAGCGAATAGCCTTTGATAGACTGATCAAGAGAGCGGTTTGCTTTGTCCAGAGCAATTTCAGCCTGACGAATTGTTGTAGGAGGTTCATATTTTGATTGCTGAAGTGTTATCCCGGCTTCCTCAACCGAAAATCTCAGGTTTTTGATATTATCTCTCAGATTACTTAAGGTAACTGCAGTATCGAGTATTTTCATTTCAAGGTTAGTCTCATAGGTTGTGAGTCTTTCCAGTTCATCTTTCAGACTATTATCAAATGCTGTCCTGTCCAGAGTGGCAACATATTCGTCTTTCTTAACTTCTGTCCCTTCAGCAACAATATCTGTTATTTTTATGTCCATCACTCTGATACCTCTGCTCTGAGTAAAATCGGGCCCGAAAATATCGGTGGAATTTTTAGCCTGCAGTTCTCCTGTTGTTGTTACGACAATATCAAACTGGCCTTTCACTGACTGAGCATAGAGATTTGTCACCTCTTTTTTGGAAGTCGCTTTACTGATAATAATCAATATGATGATAGCAGCAACAACAATGATAGCAGTGATAATAAGTGTTCTTTTCATCATTTAACAATTGATTTAAAAGGTATGATGCAGCTGGTGCTTACTAAATGTTCTTTATTAAAGTACTTATTAATAAAGCGTACCCGGTCCATCTGAAATTCTAAAAATTAGTAGATCAAAATAATCAGCACTAAAGTATTAAAAAGGGCTCTTCCTTTTCAACCATTAACAATTTTTAACACGATTGCCCGGCAGGTGTTAAAATATAATTATCCCTGCTGTTGAATTAATTCCAGTGATTTTATTAAAACAGAATGCGATCAGTTTCTTTTAACTATACCTATAACTTTATCAGCCAGAGTATTTGCCTCATCATTTGTTCTTCCTTCAGCATAAATACGCATGATTGGTTCAGTATTTGATTTCCTGATCTGAACCCAGCCATTGGGATCTCCAACCCATAAGCCGTCTCTCTCATCCATTAAATGACCTTTAAAGCTATCTTTTACGGCATTTATGATCTGAATAAAATCAACAGCCGGGTCCAGAGTAAGCTTCTTTTTGGCAATTACATAATCCGGATATGTTTTTCTTAAAGCTGAACAGCTCATTTTACTTTTTGCCAGATGTGAAAGAAAAAGTGCAATTCCTGCCAGTGCATCACGACCATAATGCAATTCGGGGTAAATCACTCCTCCATTACCTTCTCCTCCAATAACCGCTCCTCTTTTTTTCATCTCTTCAACAACATTTACCTCACCTACTGATGCTGAAAAATGTTTGCAGCCATAGCTCTCAGTAATATCTTTTAAGGCTTTTGTTGAAGAAAGATTTGACACTGTATTTCCAGGGGTATTTTTCAAAATATAATCTGAGACCGAGACAAGAGTATATTCTTCACCGAACATCTTCCCGTCTTCACAAACAATAGCCAGCCGGTCCACATCAGGGTCAACAACAAAGCCAAGATCAGCTTTTTCATTTATTACAAAATCAGAAATACCTTTGAGGTTTTCAGGCAGTGGTTCAGGGTTATGGGCAAAATTACCATCAGGAGTTGTATTCAACCCAATCACTTTTTTCACTCCCAGGGACTTTAGCAACTGAGGCAGAATTATTCCTCCCACCGAATTGATACAATCAATTGCAACAGTAAATTCTGCTGCTCTGATAGCTTTTGTATCCACAAGTTTCAAAGCAAGTATCAAATCAATATGTCTTTCACCCCAGGAATCATCCTGTTCAAGAGATCCCGTCAGGTCATGGGAAATAAAATTAAAGTCTTCGCTGGCAGCTATCCCGAGTACTTCCATCCCGTCATTTGATGAAAGGAATTCCCCTTTCTCATTGAGCAGTTTCAATGCATTCCATTCAGCAGGGTTATGGCTTGCAGTAATTATAATTCCTCCATCGGAGTGAGTGCCGGTAACTGCCATCTCCACAGTTGGTGTTGTTGCCATCCCCAGATCAACCACACTGATTCCAAGACTGCGTAAAGTGGTAATTACAAGACTGTTTACCATACTTCCTGACTTGCGGGCATCACGACCCACAATTACTTTTAAACCACTTCTTTTATGTCGGGTCTGGATCCAGGTACCGAATGCTGCTGCGAATTTAACAATGTCTACCGGTGAGAGGCATTCTCCCGGTTTTCCTCCGATTGTACCACGTATTCCGGAAATAGATTTTATTAAGGTCATTATTTTAGGGTTTTCAGATTTACAAAGGTGCGAAAAAAACATTAAATCATAATATTGGCAAATAATCGTACCTTTGCACCCTGATAATTAACTGATATGGAGAATAGAAAACCTGCAGGCAGGTCCGTAAAAAAATATGAAAGACCTGATGCAAGTAAAAAGAGCAGCAGACCTGGAGGCAGAACAGATACAAGACCCGGAAAATCATTCCTGAAAGACAATAACAAGGAGATTGAATTAATCAGGCTCAACAGGTTTATTGCTAATAGCGGAGTATGTTCAAGAAGGGATGCCGATGAACACATAAAAAACGGTCTCATATCAGTAAATGGCAGTGTTGTCACCGATCTTGGAACTAAAGTGACTTATAAGGACGAAGTTAAATTCAAAAACAAACGGCTTTCAGCTGAAAAAAAGGTTTATATACTTATGAATAAGCCTAAAGACTACGTCACTACAGTTGAAGATCCTCACGCTGAACATACAGTACTCGAACTTATCGGAGATTCTTGTCCTGAAAGAGTATATCCTGTAGGACGCCTGGATAAGGCAACAACCGGTGTTCTGTTGCTTACAAATGACGGAGACCTTGCAGGAAAACTTACTCATCCTAAATATAAAAGAAGAAAGATTTATCATGTCTTTCTCGATAATCCGGTCACAAAGAACGATCTATTAAAGCTTACAGAAGGTATAGAACTCGATGGCATGACTATAATAGCTGACGCTGTATCTTACGCTGATCCTGACGACAAGAGTCAGATAGGTATTGAGCTTCACTCGGGCCAAAACAGAGTCATTCGCAGAATGTTTGAGAGCCTTGGCTATAAAGTAAAGAAACTTGACCGGGTATATTTGCCGGACTTACCAAAAAAAATGTACAGAGGGGAAAATGGCGGTATCTCAACGATAAGGAGGTAAGTATGCTTAAACGTGGTATATTTTAATCTTTAAAGATGAGTCACAGATCAGGTTTTGTAAATATTCTGGGAAATCCTAATGTAGGGAAATCGACTATAATGAACGCTCTGGTAGGCGAAAAACTATCTATTATTACTGCTAAAGCACAAACAACCCGCCACCGGATAATGGGAATAGTCAATGGTGATGATTTTCAGATAGTATATTCTGATACTCCGGGAATCCTCCGGCCTCAGTATAAATTACAGGAGACCATGATGAATTTTGTCAATTCAGCCCTTACCGATGCAGACACGATCTTATATGTTTCAGATATATTGGAGCATAACGCCTTCGAGGGGGAATATATTGACAAGATTAAGGAATCGGGAATACCTGTCATAATTGCATTAAACAAAGTTGACCTTACAAATCAGGAAGAACTGGAGAAAGTGGTTGCCTCATGGCATAATGCATTCCCCGATTCGCCTGTCATCCCGATCTCAGGTCTCAGGAAATTTAACCTCGATTCGCTGCTTAATGCAGTACTTGCAAAGCTGCCTGAGGGACCTGCTTTCTTTCCTAAAGATCAGCTCACCGACAAATATGAAAGGTTTTTTGCTTCGGAGATCATACGCGAGAAAATCCTGGTGCATTACCAGAAAGAAATCCCTTATTCTGTTGAAATAGAAATTGAAAGTTTTAAAGAAGAAAAAGCAATCATTAAGATAAGAGCTGTGATCCATGTAACCCGCGACAGTCAGAAAGGGATAATTATCGGTCATAAAGGATCTATGTTAAAAAGGGTTGGAACAGAAGCCAGGAGGGATATGGAAGGGTTTTTCAACAAAAAGGTATTTCTTGAACTTTATGTGAAAGTTACCAAGGACTGGAGAGATAAACCTCTTATTCTTAAAAGATTTGGTTATCAGTAGATTTAAATATTAAAATATTTTATGAGCAGAATAGTTGCAATAGTAGGAAGACCAAATGTTGGGAAATCGACACTTTTCAACAGGCTTACCGATTCCAGGGAAGCAATAGTTGATGAAGTAAGCGGAGTAACGCGTGACCGCAACTATGGTGTTTCATTCTGGAATGGTGTCGATTTTTCTGTGATCGATACAGGGGGATATGTTCAGAATTCTGATGATGTATTTGAAGAAGAAATAAATAAACAGGTTTTACTTGCTATTGAAGAGTCTGATCTCATTCTTTTTATGGTTGATGTTACCTGTGGTATTCACGAAATGGATACCTCTGTAGCATCTCTGCTTAGAAGAGCCGATAAAAAGGTATTGCTTGTTGTAAATAAAGTAGATAATGGTGAAAGACTTATAGATGCCAACGAATTCTACAATCTGGGGCTTGGTGATTATTTTCCATTAAGTTCAATGAATGGAAGCGGTACCGGTGAATTGCTAGATGAGGTTGTGAAAAACCTGCCTGTGGAAGAACCGGGATTAGTACCTGACTTGCCCAAGATAGCAATTGTTGGCCGCCCGAATGTGGGAAAATCCTCTCTGGTGAATTCTCTTCTTGGGGAAGAACGGAATATCGTCACTCCCGTTGCCGGCACCACTCGCGATTCCATATATACCAGATATAATAAATTTCAGCATGATTTTCTTCTTGTGGATACAGCGGGTTTGCGTAAAAAGGGAAAAGTAAGCGAAGATATTGAGTTCTATTCGGTTATGAGAGCCGTTAAAACCATTGAGAATTCAGATATATGCCTTCTTCTTATTGATGCAACCAGAGGAATCGAGTCACAGGATCTTAACATAATGTCCCTTATTCAGAAGAACAATAAAGGGATGATAGTCTTGGTTAATAAATGGGATCTTATAGAAAAAGACAACAAAACAACAATCATTTTTGAAAATGATATACGGGAAAAAACTGCCCCTTTTACTGATTATCCCATTCTATTCATTTCTGCAATTAATAAACAGCGTATTCACAAAGTCCTTGAACTGGTCGAGCAGGTCGTCCAGAATAGAAACCGGAAGATAAGTACATCCGAGTTGAACGAGGTTATGTTACAGGTTATTAAAAATAATCCTCCGCCAGCATTAAAAGGTAAATATGTTAAGATCAAGTTTGTTACTCAACTTCCTATTTATACTCCGGCATTTGCATTTTTTTGTAATCTTCCTCAATATGTGAAAGATCCATACAAAAGGTATCTGGAAAACAGGATGAGAGAAAAATTTGATTTTACAGGTGTCCCTATCAGGATATTTTTCCGAAAAAAATGATCAAATTTGGTGTGGTTTTTGTTCATTAACTTTTATTGACTCACAACCATGAAAAAAATTGTTTGCCTGCTGTTTGCTTTAATTTTCATTATTGGCATGAATTCATGCCGTAAGGTTGCCGAGTTACCTGCAACTCCTCATATTGATTTTACAAGCTTCACAATCTTTGACACATTGGATATTCTGGGAAATACTTCAAAGGGTGGACGACTTAAGTTTCATTTTGAAGACGGGGATGGTGATCTGGGACTGAATCCACCAACAGATGGTCAGATTGATTCCACAAACTTATTTTTCACGCTTTTCAGAAAAACCGGAGGAGTTATGGCTCAGGCTCCTGATAATGACCCTTTAAAACCGCCTGAATTCAGGATACCATATATGGAGAGACTTGGACAGAATAAAATACTTAAAGGAACTATCTCTGTCACTTTCCTTTATCTCTTTTATAATCCCACTGATACAATCAAGTATGATTTCTATATTAAGGACAGGGCTCTCAATATAAGTAATGTTGCCTCTACAAGCGAAATTATACTTGGAGTGAATAATACTTATAAATAAAATTATCAGACTTTTACGCCCATTAAAAGCACATCATCAACCTGATCATAGGTTCCTTTCCAATCGAAATAGAATTTTGCCATAGCTTCTCTTTGCGTGTCCATAGGCAATTTTGATATTTGCTCTATCATTCGTTTTAACCTGGCTATTTTAAGCTTTTTGCCATCAGGTCCTCCAAACTGGTCAGGAAGTCCGTCAGAGAAAAGGTAGATGGTATCTCCTTCTTTAAGATAATACTCCTGATCATCAAAGAATTTCTCAACAACCGATTCTCCGCCCACTGATGATCTGTTACCTTTAATGTAAAACGGTTCTCCATCGAGAACCAGAATAACAGGCCGCATTGCAGAGGCGAATCTGACATGCCGTGTTGAAATGTTAAATTCACACACCACCATGTCCATGCCGTCATTTGATACACCCAGTTCAACGTTCTGGTTGAGTGTAGAGAAGATCTGTTTATCGAGCAAGCTGAGTATCTCCGAAGGTTTTGAAATCCTTTTTCTGGTCACTATATCCTGAAGAAGCGTTGAACCGATCATCGACATGAATGCTCCTGGAACGCCATGGCCCGTTGAGTCAGCACAAACCAGAACAAATTTATCATCATCAAGCTTATCGAACCAGTAAAAGTCACCGCTTACTATATCACGGGGATGGAAAAATATAAATGCATCCTTAAAGGTATCTTTTAGTTTGCCTATATCAGGCAGGATGCTTGTCTGTATACGCTTGGCATAGTTTATACTATCAGTAATTTCGATGTTCTGAAGTTCTATTTCCCCTTTTTGCTTCATTACAACACTGGTTCTGGCTGCAAGCTCAGTTTCCAGGTATTCCTGAATTTTCTTTTGTGTCTTATCCCGCTCTCTTATTATCACAATTACAAAACCAATTGTCGCAGCTAAAGCAGATATAAAAAACCACCATGTACGATAGAAAGGCTTCTTGATCAGTAGAGTGAACGAAACCGGAGCTCCCTGTGATAAACCGTCTTCATTTACAGATATAAGACTGAATTTGTACTTGCCGTCACTCAGGCTATATAATTCTTCTCTTGTTGTTGTCATCTTGCTCCAATCGAGATCAAAGTTTTCGAGGAAGGTGCTATAGTAGACTTTATCTGGTGTACTGAAATTAATACCCGAATAATAAACTTTTACCTTATACCTCTTATACGGCAGAACAAATGATGACTGATAAGGATACTTCACATCATTTATCTCAATTGTATTTATATTATTAAAAGGCGCAGTCACACCCTTCTTTTCTTTCGCCTTGTCGTAAATTAAAAAGCCTTCGTTAGTACCAATAAATATTTTCTTATCATTCGATTCAAACATGCCGGAAGGATTGCACATTCCAACTTTAGCAAAATCAGAGCCAAACACCCTGACAGTTCCGGAATGAGAATTGAACCTGGAAATTGCTTTATTATGACCAATCCATATGTTGTTATCCGAATCAGCAAGAATGCTGTAACAATAATTTGACATCAGATCATTCGCCCTGGTGATCGCGGTAACTGAATCATTTACAAATCTGAACATCCCGTTACCTTCTGTGGCAGCCCAGATTGCATTATCGTTCGATTGTGTGAATGACAGTATCTTATTCCTGGTACTACCTGACATAGAAGCCTTTCCAGTTGAAATGTTATACGAAGGATCAATCTTATAGAGTTTTTCACTCTCCGTACCAATATATGCATCTCGTGTCCTTGAGAGAAATATCTTATTTATGCTGTTATGAGGCAGTCCGTTATTTATATTCAGTGTCTTAATTATTTTCCCATTCTGATCCAAAACTACAACACCATTAGTAGTAGCCAGCCAGATATTGATTTTATCCATCTCAATATCCTTTATATCATCTGCTCCGGAATCACCAGATCTGTAAACATTTTTTACCGACCCGCTATTATTTCTGACGAACAGCCCACTCCCTCCGGTACCTATCCACAGGTTCTTTGCCTCATCCAGATAATAGGATTTTATCTCAGCTCCACCGATTTGTTTTGTAAGGTTAGTGAAGGAAAGAGATTTACCTGATGAAGGGTCAAAAATATGGAACCCGGCCGGTGTGCCAAGAAGATAATTGTTATCAAAGTTTTTAATATACAGAATATTATTTTCTGCAGAATTATTTCCCGGTGTAAAATAGCTCAAAGAATAGGATGTCAGCATAGAAATGCCTTCTCCATATAAGCCAAACCAGTAATTCCCCTCTATATCTTGAAACACCTGCTGCACTACATTGCCCGGAAGTCCTGAATTAAGATCATAGATCTTTTCTGATTTCACTTTCGTATAATTATCTGACATATCAAACTGGATTGCCCCTGAACCAGAGGTCGAAACCCAGAAGGAACCTTGAGAATCCTCAGTAACAGACTGAACCTTTATTGATTGCAACTCCGGATGGTCAGGCAACCGTTTCAGGACCTCGCTTTTATCAGATATTTTCAGGTGAAACAAACCATTATCTGATGTTCCAATGATAAAAACAGAGTCGTCCCCTGTTTTTCGAATTGAAGTAACATGGGAATCAAAACCTTCAATTGCTCTTACAACCGAGACAGAATCTTTCTCGAGCCTGCAAAGCAGTAGATTCTCCTCCGTACCTATGAGTATATTTCCAGAAGAGGTAAAAGCAGCAGAGTATAAGACAGGTTCTCCTGAAAGAGAAAACTGATGAATGTCTGCCGGTTTAAGCGGATTAACTGAAAACACAGCTTTTCCCTGTGTTACTATATAAATTAACCCATCAGCTCCTTCAATCAGTTCACTTATGCTCCTGGTATTTTTTATCGGTAAGGAAATAAGTTTATTCTCAGTCACATAGAAGACGGAACCATCATTGCAGCCAAACCATAGTGTTCCTTGTTTATCTTTCAGGCTTTTCAGAGGAATTCGTCCGCTTGATGAATCCGGATACTGGACCTGATAGAAATTGTAGCCGTCGAACCGGGTAATCCGGTAGGCTGTTCCGACCCAAAGGAAACCATCATTTGACTGATTTAATGTATAGACAAAACCATTTGGAATACTCCTCTCTATTCCATAGTTCATAAAGCTATAAGTCTGTCCGCTTGATAATGAGGAAAACAGAAAAAATAACCCGACGGTATTGATTAATATTTTAAAATTGATATTAAATCTCATATCAGGTTTTTCTTATTTCTTTGGCTTCACCTTTTCGTAACCTAACTTAGGCTGGTAGATAGGCACACCTCCAATAGGTGAACTGAAAAACTTCAATGCATCACCCCTCTGGTTTTCAAGTTCAATTACCACATTATTATTCTTAACCAGATCGTCTTGTCTTTTATGAAATTGAAAGTCAAGTGAAGATCCTACTTCAGGGGGCTCAATTGGTATATTGGAATTTACCCAGTTGTCCTCATTAGATATAGGGACCGGGATTCCCTGCTTATATCTTGAAACAACAAGAATGCTACCATCATCATCCCAGTCGAAGTTTTTCTGTTTTATATATACGATCCCGGTGTCAATATATGGGTAAATATGTGCAACACTTTTAAAGTCGTTCCACATACGGAAATGATAGGCATATGTAAAAGCATTTGCTCCTTCAATGGGAACATTATTGTCGGGATCACTGCTGAGATAATACTTATATAGATTTCCATCATCGCCGCTGATGCCTTCACATACAATCTTGAACATATAACTGTTCCATCTTGCATTAAAGTCACCCTCGGAAGGATTAAATGGTCCGAATGTATAATACTTATTATCGTATTTTGCGTCGTTTCCAAAAATCTTGGACGCGAGCAGGTTTCCCGATTTGTAATTCACTCCTATTCCTTTAAGCAGACCTCTCGACTCCTCATTCTTTTCAGGATCGACACCTTTCCCTCCGTAAACTGAAAACTTGGTTTTAGTATTGAATTCTCCCTGAATCTCATCCCATTCTCCACCACAATCGGGATCAAAAACTCTTATATAGACAGGTTTTGTATAATCCTTGAGGATACTGAAGAAAAATATTTGGTAAAAATCATCATCTCCCCAGGAGGTCTTTCCTTCCTTACCAAATGTTACAAGAAAGGGTATATTTTCATCTTTCCCCGGGACTGGCTGGGCAGATAATCTTCCAAGCACCGGAAATCCAAGCAAACTGATAAGAAAAACTATTTTAAATATCGATTTTTTCAATTTCATTCTTGTCAAAATTAGTCATTTCAGTATCATGGCTGCCGGAAAACAGTAATATTTTTCGAAATGCATGCTTCCCTCGCACTGCCTCCCGGTTCAGGCGCAGCTGATACAATAAGTTGAATATTGTAGGTTCCCGGTTTCAGATAACTCTTTTCAATATCTTTACCAATACCTATTGTTTCATCTCCAAAATTCCAGTAATACTGTGATATATTCCATCCCGGAAGATTTGTTTTATCTGCACTCAGTTTAATCTTCTGATTTGTTCCAATGCTGTCAGGAGCAGATATATACGGCTGTTCAATTTCCGTAACAATCACCGTTTCGGATTTCTCATTGTATGTGACCTCTTTGGTAACCAGGTTTACAACATCGAGTTGAACCATATATGTGCCGGGACCATCGAAACAATGTTCAACCAGGGGTCCGATAGCCTTGTTGCCATCACCAAATTTCCATTCATAACGGAATGGCATAGAATCATATTTTATAGCGTTCTCCTCAAAAAAACGGTAACAATAACTATTTTCCTGGAGAGTATCGCATGAAGCTTTTCGAATTATATTCGATACAAACTGGTAGATATCATCTTCATTACCCCGATTCGATGAAAAATAACCTTTCTGAAGGTTATCCTCAGCCACAAAAGCAAAATCATCTGCCTTTGAATTAATAGGTTCAGACATCAGGTTAGGCTCTTCCCATGTGCCATTAACTAAGGATGTGAAATAAACATCAAGGTTTCCTATGCCACCGGGTCTGTTTGATGTAAAATAGAGTTTACCCGAAGGATGCATGTAGGGATAGTTTTCAGACTCCGGAGAATTTACCCTGGTTCCCAGATTTACAGGCGCTGACCAGTCTCCTTTAATAAATTCACAGGAATAAAGATCAGAACCTCCCTGTCCTCCGGGCATATCTGACGCAAAAAACAGGTATTTCCCATCTTTACTTATTGAGGGCTGACCTACATCAAACTTAGGATCGTTATATTTAAAAGGTCTTATCGACACCAGATCATTCCCGGAAAGTTCTCCAATGAATATTCCGCTATGATTCTTGAAATTCCTGTTCTCCGCAATTTTACCTGTTTCTACTTCACTTGTAAAATAAACGGTCTTTTTGTCAGGAGCAAAACATAACGGACCATTATTGAACTTATTACTCCTGTCTGATTTAACTACTCTTGGTTTCCGG
>Ga0302271_10003954_pt1 | contig 12105 bp, 9 predicted proteins | sample III_Bog_N1_1_FD_198767 | JGI IMG/M metagenome (GOLD analysis project Ga0302271, IMG submission 198767) | Peat permafrost microbial communities from Stordalen Mire near Abisko, Sweden - III_Bog_N1_1 | ecosystem: Environmental > Terrestrial > Soil > Wetlands > Peat | place: Sweden: Abisko... | reverse complement strand
CTGATGCTGCCATGCGGGTACAACCCTTACAAATCCAGGCTAAGGAGGATCCAAAGGAAAAAATTTTTATTAATTTTTCCTCTAAGGGATAGGCAGATAACTTTGTTGTTGGGGTTATTGCTGAGTTAAGAGCTATTATTGTTGTTGTTGCTGCTTCTATTAAGATTGAAATGCATATCCTTAGGGTTGTTTCATAGAATGTGCTTGCATTTATTAAGAAGGAAAGAACTATGATTACTATGGAGGAGCTAATTACTATGGCTATTAGTTAACTTTTCCTGTTTACTTTGAAGGTTAAGAAGAGTTGGTTGGAGATCCTGAAGAATTACTAGGAGATAATCTTGAACTTAAAGGAGAAGGTGACAGCGAAGATGGTACTTTAGAATTCATTTATCCATACGGAAGAGGTTAAATCCCATAAAAAACTCTACTTTGAACAAACTATTAGATTGGAATAGGCTGGGATTGGAGAGTCAATGTGGGTTAATTGTAATTCATTTAGAATTCTTACTGTGGATTTGGATTTGGCTAATAAAGATAATTGCGGTATACAGCAGGTTTAATTTGATTTCCATTAGGAATCTAAGATTTTTCACTCTAAAGTGGAGGAGGTTCATGATAATTAAGAAACTCATTTTCCATGAACATAGCATTATTCTTATTTTCTGTAAGGTTGTCTGCTGGTCTCTCAGATTGACCAATGTTTCCTTTAATTACTTGAATATTTGGTTTTTTGTTCGCATTTGTGAAAATCGATGGCTTAGCAATTTTTTAGTCTTTATCATTTCGCATTGGAGAAGTTGATTTTGATTTAGGAATTAGGATCGATTATTTTATTGTACGGACTTAGTTTGTCTGTATTACAGGAGTGTTTTCGGGTAGGTTTTTCGAAGAATTCATGAGTTAAAGCGAAGATCGAGGCTAATCAATTGATGGCAATCTTTCAGATAAATTATGTGTGATTAATGGAAGTTTTATCAACGGCAATCCTTGAGTCTTGATTTAGCCAGTTATTCGATATTATCTATCTAGTGCTTCATTTAGATCATGTTCGCTGTTGTTGATTAAATCATTTGGGTTGAAGAATTATTCTTTGTCGTTTTTTTAGGTTATTGGATCAGTATTATTTACATATTTTTATTTAAAAAAACGTTTTTCAGGAGAAGGTGAATTGCTATTGTTGTTTCTATTGTAAGCTAAAAATTTACTTGATGGAACTTTAGATTTCTAAATAGGTTATTAGCCTTTGTTCGCCCATAAATCGTTGACTTATTAGTAAGAGAGTTTATCAATTTGCTACCAATTTATTTTATCTGTGTCTGTATCAAGTGGTTGACTTCTAGGTTTATTATAATTCAATGGATTTTTACTGTTCTTAGGAGATAAAGATCGCCTCGCTAGAAATTTGGAAGTTCCGTCTATTTATTTAGGCTACTATTAAGGTTATTCTTTCTTAATTTGTGTGTCTTCAATGGTTGAATTACTTGATTTTAGTTTCAATAGCCTGGCAATCGCAATATTGGCTTGCTGGCTTGAATTCAACGGGGCAATTGTTTATGTTGTGGATTGCACAATTTTATAAAGAGTACACACAAATTGCTAAAAAGACATATTCTTTCCAGTGCAGTTCTTATGAAACAAGCCAATGATATCAGCTCCTTAAAGAATCGAAGATATCCCATAGTCCTTAGCAAATCTAAAATAATTATTTAAATTCATGAACTTACTAGATTCTCTGATTTCATCGAATGTTGGATTCTTACTAGACACGGAAGCGTATTCTTTGAATATCTTGAGAATCCCAGATTCAATCTCAGATTAATCCATTTTTTCGACGAAACTTTTCTTCAAATTTGTGTGAAGAATCTTAACTTCAAAATGTTTATATTATTCTTTAAGAAACTATAGAGTAGCACTTATGACACTTTATTCATTCCCTTAAGTGCTATTTGCCTTTGCATTCTCCCATTAGACAATACTCCCTTATAGCAAGCTCTTCACTTAATCTTTTTCATGTTAGTATACGATCATTAGCTACTCGTCGACTCGGAGCCAAAAATCAAGAAATATTTCCATCTCAAAAGAAGAAATTAGATATGTTTTCTCATCTATTTTCTAATTTTCTTGTTCTTATTCTTCTTCGCCATGTTCCTTGGCGCTGCTTCTCACGTATTCATTGAGTACTGTCTATTTAATTTTTGTTAAAATTGTAAAAAAATTGTAATACAATTCAAGAAATTAATTAATTTTACAGACATAATTGCAGCAATATTTTTGTTCTTGAGCACATCTACAGGGGATTCTTCTGATTCAAGTATTTTAAAGCTTTCTTTTTCAAAAAGTTAAGCGAGATACTCACGAAACTATCGAAATGAAATTTAATATTCTCCTTCGAGATCATTCTGCTATTTGAACCCTTTTTCCTCAACAAATCCACGCATTTTTTTCCTGTTTTTCTCCAAGAAAACAACAAGATTTTATTTATTTTTTTCATAGTTTTGGTTCCAATAATTAACTGATGGCAACTATCTTTTGGCATTTTGTTTCTTGGATACTATTCCTGATTTTCCATTTTCCTTTGGTCTTGCTTATTCAACACCAGACAACGCAAGTGCTTTTTCCTCGAATTAACCATCTGATCCTATTCTTGGAAATTACTTTGCCAGACTATTACTACTTTCTAGCTGTTATCTCGAAGATACTTGACTACTACTTTTAAGAATTTTTTTAAAAACTTCTTCCGCTGATTCTTCAATATTCTTAACTTTTCCTTAATCTCTTAATTAACTTGAATTCTTATATCTACCAATCTCCTTAATCGAGTCTTTGAGATTCTTAAATGAAATATCTTATGTTTCGACAGTTTCTTTTTCATCTTTTTTTGCAGGCTATTCTTCAAAAAAGCTAGTTCTATGTATCATCTATTAATTAATTTCCCTTTGCTACGATTCAGATTACTTCTCCATGAATTCCTCGAAAGTCATTCTAATTTATTCAACTTCTTGAGAAATTTCAGCAGAATTATTTTTTTTCTCTTCAGAATTAATAATTGTTTCTTCTTCTTGCGCTAAAGAAACTTGGTTATTTTTGAATTTAAGTAGATTTATTTCTTGGAAATGCTCTGGATCTACAATGATCCAACTTTCTGGTTCTCGCTCATTTTCATGATCATTTGTTTAACCCTAAGGAGCTTAGTGACCAATGTCTTTGTTATTTGAGCTATCACTTTAATCGTTGAATTTTGTTTAGTCATCATTAGCATTGAGTTCTCTTTTGTTCTTTTATGTGTATAATGAGTTATTTTTTCGATTTCCAATTAATGATTTTCCCTCTACTGATGATTGGTTATCTCTTTTTTCCATAATTCCATTCTTATGAGCAACTTCCTTATGATTATCTTTCTCTTCAGATTCATTTTTGTCATTCATGCTCTCTTGCAAATAGGATGATGTTTGTGGTAAAACTTATTATCTTTGCATGCTAGATCGTATTTCGTCTCCATATTCTTCTCCTTGCGGAGACTTATGAGCCTGTTTTTAATTTTCGCTTTGATTGTGTTGTATTTCTTATGGATTATCGCTTGCTAAAATATCATCTGACATTCCTAAAGCCTTTTAGTTTTTTTATCAGTGCAAAAAAAAATATGCTAGTTCGGTTTTTTTCTAATGATTTCTTAATTTAAGAACAGCATGAACAGGTATGAACGAATTAATTAATTTCAGTTTTACTACCACCACCTCATATAATCATAAATCATAATGTGCTTTTGAAGTTTTAAGAAACTGTAAATATTGTTTTTTTCTGCTGGTATCATTAAAAAACTACCAGTTGATTAAAACCGAACTTAAGATTTTTCAGGTTAAAAATCAAACAATAATGATTGAAGAAAAGCAATTATTTTTAGGCTAAAGCAACTCGTGATAAAACATAATTGAAGAAACAAACTATTTCTCTCCTTTGCACCAACAATTTAAAGAGAATAAAAAAATAATAGAAAAGATAATATTCAAAAGGACCAAGATGATATTCCGCATCAATCAACCTTGAATTTCAAAGACGTGCTAAGATGGGGTACTCTGAAAGAAGAGTCCTTTTTGCGAGCTCGCTCACAGAAACACTTTGAGCAAATCCTCTTTTCAAGAATTTTTGAATGTGTGACTCCAATTCATTCAGTTTTTCTTCTGAAACAAGCAGTTTAATGTGCTCTCCTCCTTCGGACTTACCAGCTTGATTCTCGATGCTAATAATTTGTAAGTTTTTGAATTTAGAAACAGCGTTTTTAATGGTATCTAAAGAACAGCTTTCGTGATATTGTACGACTCTTTCATCGTGAAGATTCTCAGTGAACCACTGTGCTTAGCTCAGGAAATGCTTGAGAGCGAGTGATTTCGTTTTAGCTTCAGCTAAAGTGAACATGTACACAGCTGTAGCCCAGTAAGTTTCGATGAGAGGCCAAACGAGGGAGCAGCAATATGACATTTGTTTTTGGTCAGCTGAGATAATCTTATTTCCAGGTCCTAAGCGTACAACTCCGAGTTCAACCATGCGAGCTAGAATAGTAGCGCTGAAAGCTTGAATAGTCTTAGGGACATTAGGGAGGACGTATTCACGCTCAAATAGATCAAACAGGAAAGCAGTTTCCTCCCATATTCTCTCAAGTGCAACACCTTCAGTTAAGGATCCTTATCCAAAGGCAGCGAGGACTACGCAGACAATAGCTTCGAGGATGAAGACATGAATGAGTCCATTGCGGTAGTAGTGCAGCATTAGAACATTCTTGTACTCAGTATCTGAGGTCACTTCAACTTCGAAGATGTTCTTTTTCGTTTTGATTAGGATTCCAGATAGTAAATTCACTGCCGATTTCGTTGCAATTGTCGAGCCAGAAATATCGCAGCCAAAGGGGAGGATTCCTCCACGCTCGACGATCCTCTAGCAGAGCCAGTGGACTTTAGCAATAAGAGTGTCTTCGGAGATACCTTTACGAGAGCAAAGCATCAACGAAGCAACAATGCTAGTGGAAAGGCAGACTAGTTTTTCAGTTAATTTATATTCAATTTAGTAGGAAAGATCTTGAATGACACTTTTTCTAGCAATTCTATTCTAGAGATCAGCATTTGGATGGTTCTCCTGGATAAACTAATGGACCCCAATAGGCTCGCAGATGCTCACATGAATCTTTCCGAAGTTCATGTTAAGTGTCTTAATAGCCTTGATTAATCTAGGCAGTGACTCTTTGACCTTTTCTTCTCCGAGTAGTTCATAAGGGAAAGTGTCGCCTTCAAGAACTTTTTCGTAGTTCAAAGTGATAGGGACAATCTTAGCGTCAGGGATCTTCTTATCAAAGACAGCATCAGCGACTATACCCATGACTCCGAATTTAGGATGAAGCATCTTACCACTTCTTGATCTCGTTCCTTGAAAATAAAAAAAAGGATTTATTACATAAACTAATTTCAAACACTGTGTTTTTTAGCAAATCTTACCTTCAACGAAGAATTCAAGATTGCAATCATCTACTAAGAGACGTTAGATGTACTCATAGAAAATTGCATTGTAGATAGGATTCAATTTCTAGCCACGCTTCATGAAGAAAGCACCACAAGCTCTGAGAATATGATGCACAATAGTCACATTCAGGAAATCCTCCGCAGCAGCGATATGCGGACATTGCACTTAATATGCAAAGAAAATATACGAAACCAGCAAGAAATCGATGTATGATCTATGCGTAGGAATCAATATGAGTGGACCATCTTTTTTGTTATCATGCGCTGCAAGAAGCTTCAACTAATGATCGTCAATAACAACTTTTTCATAGATTTACTTGAAAACCTTGTGAAGGAACCAAGCCATAGCTCGAATGAATGGCATTTTGTAATCGGAAATCATCTCTTTAATAATAGCGTGGGCTTCTTTATGAACTTGATTCACAATGGCCATGGATGCGCCTTGTTTCTTGGATCTCTCTTCAACAATTTAGTTAATCGCTTACTGCACAGCAGAAGAGTTAAAGACCAAAGATTTATATTCTTCGTAGGATCTAGGTTTGAAGAATTTTCCTGAAGATCTTGCCCAGTTGATGTCGGAGAAATAAGAACTTTTGTTAACAGAGTAGCTTTCTCGACTGAGGACATCATTCTTATCAGAAATGGGAGGATCAATATTCTAATGTAAGATGAAACGTCCCATTCCCCAGTTGAATAAGAGCAAATAAGAATTCCAGTCAATTGTCGAGACATCAACATTGAAGATTCTACGCTCTTCGTCATCCATCATTTAGAGGATTTTTTCAATTTTTCTGCTGTCAAAAATCCATTCATTTGTTGCAAAAGGACTGAATGTAGCGCTGACAATTTCTGCCTTGTAAACCATCTATAAGGTGGGGAGAAAAAACAAAAAAATTAATTATTAAAAGTCAAAAAAAGAAGATTTGTTTCAAGAAATCAAATTCAAAAAGAAACTTTAAGCGGTTTCTGAATCTAGTGGTTATCAATTACTAGTGATTTCCCAGAATTTAGCTGAAAAGAATTTAATTATCGAATGAGTAATTGTAAGGAGGATAATTGATTACCTTGGCATATCGATTTGCATTTTTCTTCATATTTTCATCACCCACGAGATTCGCTATTTTCAAGAGTGCAAGAGCTGGAATCCTTCTCATAATATGATGGAAACGAAGCAACGTTTCATTTTTCAAAAGAGAAACATCAATTTTAGCAAGACGCTTCTCAGGAGGATTGGTTGACCAATAAGCAATGGCTCTTTGTTATGTAAGTAACCATGTCGTTGGATTTCTACTTGAAGTTGCACAATTGAAGATATTGAGTTCTTGATTTTATGCGCAAAACGCTCCAGTCACAATTACTTCATCAGCTACAACATCAACAGGAATAATATCTCCAATTAAATTTGGATTCACATGGATATGCTTAAGCATGCCTATTCCAGATAACAGAAAAACAGCTGTTGCAGCTGTGACACCTTCAACCCAACCAGCACAAGGGTCGGAATTAGATGCACCGATAATAGATGGACGCACGATTGTGATGGTCATATTAGAAGGTCTTTCAGCTTTAATTATTCTTTCTACTGCACTTTTCGTAAATACATAAGTATTTGGGAATTTTCCAAGGATTGTCTTAGTTTATCGATCAAGTTCTGGTCCAGGAATCTTCATGAGATCATCCATCAACTATCTAGGATTAACTGGAGAATCGTAGATCTCCTCTTCGATCCATCCGCTTTTATCACTGTTCACATAGCAAGTTGAGACATGCACGAAATTTTTAACTTTTTTTCCTTGTTTAGCTAGATCCATCATACGAAGAGTACCTCTAACATTGATACCAATAGCCTCATGCAATTTTGCGTTAAAATCAACGGAAGCTGCGCAATTCAGGAAAAGATCTGCTTCTTCGATTAGAGTCTATCTATCCATCTGCGATAACCCAAGATTTTCTTCCAGTAAATCACCTATTTTTCATTAAAAAGCACGGTGATTAGATTCACTAGATCAATTAGAAAAACTAACCCAAAAAACCTTCATACCTTGAAGAGGAATGACTTTCTCTAGAACATAGTCAAGGAAATCTTTTCCCTTGATTTAGCGGAGTTTAAAGAATATTTCAGAGTCATGAATAACCTTCTTGAAACGCTCTTCTACACTGCTTCCCTTTTTACTTCTGATCAGCACATAAATTCTCTTGACTTATGGGAGCACGCGAAGAAACTTCTCTAAGATGACCTTGCCCAAAAAGCCTGTAATGCCTGTCAAAAGCAATGTCTTTCCTTCATAGAAATCACCAATTTTGCCCATTCTCTTTGTAATCCAATTTCTGCGCTCTTTGCTTATTTATTTTTATCAATAAAATTTCTTTGTTTTTTCGAAAAAAATCTTTAAATCTTTCTTTCTCCAAATAATTGCTTCCGCTTAATTTTGAATCGGCAATATTTTTTATTTTTTGTGATAATTTCAAGTATTATTTTTATCTCTAAATTTCTACTTTGGTTTGGTTTCCAAAATCCTTCAAAAAGACTAGATTATTCTTAACGTGCAAGCTCTCGGCGTGGAGATTATTTCTCCGTGTGATGATTTTCCCCCTATTCGCAAGATAAACTCATCTGATCGAGGGGATTTTAAAATTAGATATTTCTTTGGCTCACACATCATCTCCTTTTTCATACTTACAATTTCAAATTTTACGACATATATTTTATGTTTGTCAAACTCAAATCTTCATTTCCGTTTTCACCAGTCCATCTTGAGAAATTCTAAAGCAGTTTTTCCTACTTTTTAACTCAACTTTATTTTATTTAAACGATAAATACAGATCAACCCAAACCAATATTCACTTATGGATTTTTTGATTATAAATTACTAGATATTAATATTGATTTGCAGCTGGATAATAAATACAATTACGTATTATTAATATTTTGGGTAATTTCGCTTCTCAAATGATTTCTAAGTGATGTGGGAAAGGGAGATTACGCAAATACTAAACTCTGTTAAATGTAGTAAGAAAATATACTATGATGACGAAGGGAGTGGGAGAACACTCAAAAATAAGCTCAAATTTTATAAAATTTTGGATATTCAGTTGCTGATGAGGTTCTTGTTACTTCAAATAGAAACATAAAGTGAAAAATTGTCAATTATTTAAATTAGCTGCAACTTAAAGTTGTGATATGGAATAATTGTCTATTTTTGCATTAATTATAGCTAATCCTCTTCTTCATTCTCTCTTAGTAACAACTAATTGTTACCATACCATCTCCTTTATTGCAGTTACTGTATTACTCAATTTTGAGTTAATTACTCCTTTTAGTTTCTTTTCTACAATCTATTCGCTAATTTTGAATATTTTTGCTTGCTATTAGGAATTCCTTTTTCTTTTGATGCTCAATGAGTATTTCTAAGAGAATAATTAGCTAAAAGTAATGATAAATTCAAAATTAAGAACTCTCTTGCTATCTGCAATAAATCATCTCAAATGAATACATCACACAGCAGATTGAATACATAGATGTAATAAAAAAGAAAAAATAATAAGATATTTTCGTTCAGAGAGCAACGATCTCGTCCTTGATCTTATTGACAATCTCGAAGTAGCTGAGGGCTTGACCACGTTGTCTCTGGAAATCGAGGACATTGATTTCTTCATCAACTTTCTTGATTTCTACGGAGAACTCAACTGGGATTTGATTGCTATCAACAGCTTGGAACTTGATCTTGAAATATTTATCAGAAGGTTCAGCTTTTTAGGCGAAATCACTGTATTTCTTAAGTAAGAACTTGAACAAGTATTCAGCATCTGCTGCAGTTTTTAAAGAAGATGTGTTGTCGTCTCCTTCCTCGATGTCACGAAGAGTTCTCTTGACAGATAAGAGATTGAAGGCTTGTTCGATTCCAGCGAATTCGTTTGCTTGATCGTCGCCACCACTTCTGAATTTGTTGGCTCCAGCGAACACTATTTTTAAAATAAAAAATAAGTAAAAATAGTTACAAATAGCAAATTTTTTTTTGTTTTACTCATATTTCCAGGTTCTTTAGCCTTTTCCTTCAGCTTTTGTTCTTGTTTAGCAAGTCTTTCCTTCTCAATTGCAGCTTGGACTGCGTTGTATCTCACTAAGAACTACTATCTAATCTAATCCATGGTAGCAACTGGTCCATTGTACCAAGGGTGGCTCTTAACTTCAGCAAGAGAGAGTCGTTAAACAGCATCTTGAGCGAGCAGAGAGTTCATGAAGTTCATGAAATCTTGTGAGAAGAAATTCTCAGATCCTTTGTTCTTAAGGTGTGCCTACCAGAAGGTATCGTGTCTGTTAGAGCAGAGTAATTTATAGTAGGGATCTTTGGAGTCAGCCTTAGAGAAAGGAGGAGTGCCTGCGTACATGATGAACAGGATAATAGCAGCAGCAAAGAGATCAACTGAAGATCCAATGTAGGGTGTCTTTGCATGAATTTCTGGAGCCATGTAGCTTTCAGTTCCAAGACAAGTCTTCAAAAGTCCATTTCCATCCTTGCCTTCCATAAGAGTAGAAAATCCGAAATCAGCAATTTTCAAATTAAATTAATTGTCGAATAAAAGATTCTCAGGTTTAAGATCTCTGTGGGAAATGTTGTTGGAGTGGAGATACTCCAGCCCAGTGATAAGCTAATGGAAATAAGCACGGGCAACTTCTTCAGAGAATCTACCGCTGTTAGCAACATATTCGAATAATTCACCACCTGCGCAGAACTCTAAAACGATGCACAATGCTTCATATGTAGTTCCGTCCTTTTTGGTGTAGGTGCCGTTTTAGATGACTTCGATTAAATTAACCAAGTTTGCCTAGTGCAGCTTTTGCATGATACCAATTTCTTGCTTAAGTGCCTTCATGTTCTAAGCCAAACTGTGGGTATTTTTGAAGATCTTACAAGCGACTTGTTAGCCATTTATAGTTCCTAATTTGACCTTTTTTTTGGATAAAAAAATGAAAATAATGAATAAAAATATCAATAATTTTTGTTGAAAATAAACTATTTGTACTGATTATCAATATCCCACTTATTTGCCATTTTTATCCCCTTTCATGTATTACAAATTCATTGATTTTCTTTGTTCTTTTTTATTTTATTCTTCCACGATAATGAAATAGAAAAATGAATTGTGTTGGAATGTATATGGTAGAGGAAAAGAGAACTCCGCAACTAAACCATTTAGCGCAGAGTTAATTTCAAGAGAAAAGTCTCAACAATAAACTGTAAAGAGTGAGTTACCTTAGCTTGATAGCCAGAACCAAGAGTCTTGCCTAGGATATAGTTATTGATTGTTGCGTGTTTCTTATTCATTTTATGATTTTTCTTTGTTTTGTTTTTTCTCTTCTGATTTGGGAGTTTTTGTGTGTTAATTTAATTTATTATTATCGTTATCTCCAATTTCTTCTCAGGCATTTCACATGATTCGCTTGATTCCTCTATTATTTAGCAATGTCAATCTCAAGGAAGAAGAAATAGAAAAAACTCTAAAGTTAAAATAGACCATTTATAAAGATCAAGAGGGAAACATCTATTTTTGGTGCGAGATTCAAGCTCTAAATAATAATAATAATATCAAAAAATAGAAGAATAAGAATAAGAAACGGTCTTACTTTCCTGTTTCTATTGTCTAAATGATTGTAATTTAATCTTGAATTTAAACAAATTCGTCATCATTGATCAGAAATACACCTTCCCTTGAGTTGTTATTATAACTCAACTTGAATTCAATTTTGCTATTATTAACAAAAAAAGAGGATTTCTTTGATGGTCTCAATATTAATGAAAATTCAAACAAAGATCAACTCACCAACAAGTTACTTTTCTCATAAATTATTGAACTAATACATATTTAATAAATTTCAGGAGAGAGAGGGGGGAGATAATAAGAATGCGTTGAGATCATTTATTTCTCACTTTAGTTGATTCATTCAAAATCAATTTTTCTTTAAAAAAAGCTACAATTCCTTATTTAAAAAAAGTGATGTGTTTTAATATTGTTATTTTTATCTGCTTTTACAAATACCTATTTTTCATGCTCAAACAATTTCTGCAAAGAGTTGTGTTCTTTTTTGGCATGGCTCTAGATTAATCTAGATAAGAAATTAATTCCTAGAGGTTTTCTTAAACAAAAGGCAAGAGGATACAATATATCATTGGAAGAGATTGATTTTTGGAAGTTTGCGAGGTTAATTAAGCAAAAATTAGAAACAGACAAAAAATTATTCATGAAATTCTTACTATTTTGGAGATTTAAAGTTGTGTTGATGCTAGCCTTCCTGTTTTAACAAGTAAGTCTAGTTTTAAAACTGAAATACAATGGCGTGATTGCTAATCAATAATTGTTTTAGGGAGCAGCAACGACATCTCAAACAAACGATGAACGACTCTCTCATATAAATATTAAATTTCAATCTACTTAAAACATCACATTCCTCTATGATCAAGCGTTTCGAATCAAGTACGCAGAATCAAGTTTCAAGGAATACCACATACCTCCATTTTGTTCTTTGACACAACCTCATTTCAGTGCTGTAGAAGCACAGAAATTTGATCTAAGTGATTACTGTCTTGACAATTGT
>Ga0302271_10003952_pt1 | contig 12117 bp, 8 predicted proteins | sample III_Bog_N1_1_FD_198767 | JGI IMG/M metagenome (GOLD analysis project Ga0302271, IMG submission 198767) | Peat permafrost microbial communities from Stordalen Mire near Abisko, Sweden - III_Bog_N1_1 | ecosystem: Environmental > Terrestrial > Soil > Wetlands > Peat | place: Sweden: Abisko... | reverse complement strand
ACCCCAACCCCAACCCCAACCCCAACCCCAACCCCAACCCCAACCCCAACCCCAACCCCAACCCCAACCCCTCTTATTTATTTTGGCTCTGCATTTAAAGATTAGTTTAAAATTTTAGTCTAATTTTCATTAATTTTGTTGATATTTCAGTTAGATTGATCATTAGAAATCATAAAGATTAATTAGTCTAATTTAAATTTATAAACAATATTTACACAAATTAAAAAGAAAATTTTTAAGCAGAAGTCCCACAATCATTGAGTTTATTGATGAAAATGTCTAGAGTCAACTCTTTTCTGATAATAATACAAGAATTCTCCATACTTGAGAAAAAGCCTTCCATTTGGTAGCTTTGGAATGCTATCTAAGGCTCTTAGTTTCTTTCTTGTCGGGAACAACGTTTACTTTAGAAAAAAGTGTTGAGAATCCCTCTCCAACTGATAATTTTGAAATTCAAAGAGACTGTTAATTTCGCTCTTGAAGAAATAATTTAAAATTTGTGATTTTCTCTATGTGTTTTAGTTTGGGAATTTTATCAAAACTTAACTTCCTCTCTCTTTATAACAGGTTGATATGTAGGTGTTTACAGATATTTTTAGTTTAAACGATGTACAATTACGGTTTATTTGAATTAAACGAGATTCATTTGCGAGATCATTCACCAAAGAGTGCTTCAAAACATTGCCTTTTAAATACGATGGAGAGTTTATTGTTTTTAGTCAGGAACTCAATTATCGATTTGTAGGCTGATAGATTCAAGGATTTTGGGTTTGTTTAGTATGCTTCTCAGGGCAGCTGAAAATCAGCTATTTCCTGAGAAGATTGAAAAACTTCTTGAAAGGAATCCTAGAATCTTTAGGGGAATTGAAAAAAACTAATGCTTTAAAGCACACACACACTTCTTTGTCTCTTTGATTCTCTAGCAAAGACTGATTTTTTTATTTGGGGGTTTGCTATCTTTTTTTTTTCAATTATTTCTTGTTTTTATTCTTTTCATTAGACCTTTCCCATCCTACCTAGATAATATAATGATCAATTAATTGATTGCTAACGAACTCCTTCCCTTACCATTTACCCAGATAATTAGGAAAATCTTTAGATTGTTTGTTTAATTAAAAATTCCTTGGTCATTTGGAGCGTTGAGGAATTGTTTATTTTTTTCAAAAAGATGCTTATGAATTAAGTAAAATTGTAGTTCTCCCAATAATAAAAAAGGTAGAAAAAAATGAATAAGGATTGCGATTCTTGAATAGTTCTCTCTATTTTCAAACAAAGAAATAAGTCTTTTCATTGCTTTGTTGCTTTGTTCATGTGAATGAGAGCACACGAGTGAGTTTAAGGAATCTGCGGAGATTATTTTAGAAGTTGCAGAAGAACACATCATTCATTTTCTCAACTGCTTCTGCAGAGTTTCTGAGAATATTTGGATGATTTGTCAGAACTAGAGAGAGCATTGCATGGGTAGATGAACCTTTGAGGAATGTTTTTGGTTCAATTGTGTTGATAGTTTTATTTGGATCTGCAATAAAAGCACATTTATTGCACCACACAGCTGCAGCAAGCGATTCTGAATCTTATGCTGCAAATTCTTTGTAATCCAGGTTTTGTTTGATACAAAACAGCACAGAGTCTTCTCCAAGTTTGCTGTTTCTGGGACAGTTGCTGATCGCAAAGGCCTTCACCAGCATAAGAACTTCCTAAAGTGCTTTGTTCTCTACATCGACTTCTTTTGGTGTGACTTCACAGAAAGCTCCATCAGCTTATTAGGGGATGAGATTTATTCCTATTTTTTGCAGTTCGAGCAGGAGCTTACCACCGTTCATCGGGTTATTTGTGAGATGGCGAAGAGCATTATCTAGTTGATTGGTTTCATCAAGGAGCGTGACGCTTTCTGAATCGATTTCGAAGATTAAATTGAGTCTTTTTGCTGTTATTTTTCAAACATTTTGAAAAAATCATTGCTAGCTACAATCAATAAATTGAGCTAAAGCTTACTTTGTAGTTCTAAGATGGATTTGTCCTCTGAGACACTTCTCAATAAGAACCGTTTGTAAGGAAAGTCAGTGCAAATGTCCTTTAAAAATACCAAAATGAAAATAAAGTCCAGTTAGATTCTCGATTCTCTCTTCAAGGTTGTAGATGAATAATTATTTTACCTGAATGCAAGCAAATGGAGCTAGGATTTTACTATTGAAACCGATCGTGCGAAGAAGGGAATGGTATTTAACTCCATCAATGCCGTCTTCTGTCCATTTCCCTTGTGATTCCTTCACAGATTTGCAAAATTAAATCAACTTTTATTTGAAGGTTAAATGTTAATGATTGTTTTACAGAGAAATAAGCAATTCTAGGTTCAAAATTTTCTGGCAAAAAAATCTCCTTGCGAATTTCAATTTGTGCCCTTAATGGAGGGAGACTTGCTAAGACTCCTCCACTGATTTCAGGAGGATATTTCAGAGATTTACTGACGTCTTCTTCAGGTAGATCCATCTTGAGGGCATATTTCTTGCGCCTTTTAACAAGTGGCAGCATGTTGAATGCCTCGATATTGTAAACTCCTCCCTTTTTAGAATTCAAATAAATCTCAGCCAAATAATATTCTTTCTTTGCTTTTTGATTTTCCCTTCTTTCTTTCTTACAAGTATTTAATATTGCGATGTTGAATGCAGCGGTGAGAGTGCATCGTAGTTCATCCAAATACATCTCATGTAAATTGCTGTGGATGTCATATTTCTCGGTAAATCTATAGCCACATTGGGTCTCTTAAATTCAATGGGTCGCATTCGATAACCACATTTCTCTAGAGGCTACCACCAGAAAGCTAAAGCGAACTCCTAGCTTTCAAATGTCCTGAATATCTCATATTTGTACCTCTCATCTGGTTTCATTTACAAACTGGAACCAATTTATCGAGTATTCTCATCAGTGATCTGAAGCTTATCTTCTTAGAGTACTGCACAGAAAGCAAATCATACATAAATTCTTTTTAATTGTTAGGTATTCATGCAAAGATTCGCTACTAATCCAACATAATTTGTTTATTTATGCCTTACGCGCTTTGTTTTTTTCATCGAAGAATTTCTGCTAATTATTAATCACTAAACTTGTGATCTACGCTATCTTTGTCTTGGTTATCTATCTCAGCTTGGCAATGAATCTATCGAAGTATGCCATTTTATCATATTTATTATCAGCTTGGTTCTGTAGATAATGCTGAAAAAGATCACTGATCACCACTGTCTCTGTGTAATCACTCTTTCGAAGGTAGAACTCAATTTTCTCGATATCAGTGATTTCGTTGAATTCCCCATATCGATAGACATATTCACTTTGGTTTTTCTCAGATTCTGGGTCTGGATTTTGCTGACAATTCAAGTAATTGAGCCATTCTTCCTCAGCAAGTCTCTTTTTGTTTTCAAAATACACCCTCGCTTCGAATCGCAATTGAAATTCCTCTTCACATGAAGCCTGCAAAAAAACGACAAAATCAGTAAAATTTCAGTTAGAAATTCGAACTAAACATTGCCGAAATCGATTATGTAGAGATTTGTTTTGTTAACTATTTAAACCTACCTCTGAGACAAGTCTTTCTTTCTCTTCCTTTGTCAGCTTGGATTCTTATAATTTTCTGAATCGTTCTAATTCGTATCTTCTGCGCTCCTCTTCTTCTAGCTTCTCTTGCTCCTCTTCGTCTAATATCCTCTCTATTTGCATGAGAATTTAACACATAAAAAGCATATCAAATATGTGCGTTTTAGCAAAGAAACCCCCAAACAATCTCACTCCTTTCTTTTTCTTCTTCTAATCTCTGCTTTTTCTTGGATTTCTTCGGTAAATCCGTCTTCTCCTTTGTCTTGCTTAATGAATTCCCTTTTTTCACGAGTATGCTCGATCCAACTGGTTTCATTAACAGCGAATTCTAACGAACATCCTGTGAAACGCTTGGCTTCTTGATGATTAATTGCTGTCTAATCGTTGTTGTTGTCCCTGTAGATTCCTTAATCTTACCCAAATCCTTGGTGTTTCTTGGTTCCTTGGAAGAAGGCCTTGGCTTTGGCTGTTTTAACAAAATAATTGTCCTTCAACATTTTCTTGATTTAGTTTATTTCTTCTAACCTTCTCTATGGATATGCTTCCAAACTCCATTTTGTTGCTGTTTCTCTTTGCTTTGTATGCACTGACGCTGTGTAGAGAGGGATAGAAAAAACAAGATTAAAAGAAGATACGCTTTTTTTTTAAAAACTTTGCTTAATTCTTTTCACAAAATCAAAAGGAAATATTTTTTTTTCCTCCTTTTAGTTTTAAGTTTTCCAGATCAGTATTCCCCACGACTACAAGGAAAATACAACAGAAAATAATTAATATAAAAAAACAAAAAATATTTATTAATCAGTTTCCAACAAACTTAATGAGACGGAGATAGTGATGGTAGTTTTTATTAATTTTGCTAAATTCAATGACATTTTCTTTCTTAATATTTAGGCATTTCAAGTGTTTCTTAGCTCTTCCCTTACCTGATATGAGCCAAACCTCTACTTGTATTTGAAAACTATTTTTCTTTGAAGGAGCTTAGGGCCTTAGAAATCAAGCCAAAGTACAAAAAAACTTGATAATTGCATGGAATTTGAAGATATCTGCGTTTTCTGTTTCTTTTTTTTGAACTCCATCGAGATCTTAATTGAGAGTCCTCTTTTCTTTTTAATTCTTTCGACAGTTTTCATTTAAAGATAACCCATTTTCTGCAAGTTTACCTTTATCAAAATACATTCTTCATCCAATAATTCCAAAGAAATGAAGTATAGATGCACACATAGTAACCTAAAATTCCAATCAATCCTTCGATGAATGCGAACTAGATAACGCCTAGAAGCGAATACTTGAAGAGAATAAAAATCCCTGCCATGTAGAGTAAAGTTACAGTAGTAGTGAAGCATGCTAGATTGAAGTTTTATTTAGATTTCTTGAGATCCTGCTGTGAAGTACGATTTCCTTTTAAGGAGGCTGCTTCTAATTATGAAAGAAGTGTCTTCGTGTCCTTCACGAAAGTGACAATAAGATAAATCAAAAAGAACAAGAGGTTCAAGGCTAGAAATTGAAAAACCATTGAGATTAATTTCAAGAATAGTTTTCCAAGAGTTTAGTGAAAGCCTGAATGGAATAGGCCAAATAAAGCCAAGCCAATCACAGGGGAGTATTTAATTGTCATTTTTAAATAACATTTCCACTGGGAATGACGTGCAAATTCACCTTCACAGTACCAGCAGAAATTGTACGTACATTTTTTGCATGTCATATGGGAACAGCCTCCGTTTCTGACGATATGCACTCGACAAGCTGGACATTGCTTTGTTGAGAGAACTTTCCTAAGACAAGTTAAAAATTCTGATAATTTCGGAAGAAATCTGCTGTTTTTATATTGCTAATTGTCTTGCCATTTCTCATGGCATTTCTCACATTCCAGAAATTCCTTGCAATGGACTTTATTTCCATCGACAAATCCAAAGTAGTCACATTTCGGACACCCCCTGCAATCACCAGTTCGACTCTGCCATTACAGCAGTAAACATTCGTCGATTTGTTCGAAATTTGGTAGTTTTACTCCAGGATTATTTACATCATATCGAAGATCTAAAAGTTTATAGAGACGCTAGCAACTGTCATTAGGACATCGAATGCTTGCCTCAGCATCATTTCCATCGAGAACTTTCTGCTTGAAATACTCCAAACAACAACTCTCACAGATTTAACATTAACAAGGCAGTCTGTATTTAGGAGAATCACCTAGATTATTAAGAATATTTGATAAGCAAACTTAGCAAGATTATTCTTTCCCAAGATCTGCTTCATTAGTCATATTGACGCTACTCTAGTTATTTAAGACCACTTGCTATTTCTTTAATTCTCCTTCTCCTTCATTATCCTCCATAGCACTTACATTTCTCCTAACTTCAACTTCCATATTTAGTTTGTTTGTGAGTGTTCGTTGGTTGGCTCTGTTTCCTTCTATTTTTTGGGACTGAAGGAAGAACCTCAAGTGTTATCGAGCATAATTTACCCGCTTTGTTATTTCTTTATCCTTCTATGGATCCTTTAGCTTTCTCCTTAAAAAATTCTAAAAGTCATTATTTTTCTTGTTTCTTTTTTTTATCAGCTTTACATGCATCTTTTTAAACGAAAGAAATGTATTATTTTGCTGCTGCTGTTCCTGATGAATAAGAGTTCACATCATTTAAAATTATTAATCCTCTCAAAAAGAATATTAAAAGTCTCTTCAAGAACATACACACAAAATCAGATAATCAACAGAAATATTAACAATCTCCAAATACGTTCTCTTTCTCTCTCAGCTGAAATAATCTTTCTTGAATGGCAGCAGCTTGTCCGACATTTTAAGATGCATAATAAATAATTCATAGAGCCTTCTCACTGCATGATGGAAATTGTCGATTGTGTTAGGATGCGTGTCGTTTCGCAGCATTTCAGCGGAGAAATATGTGAAAATATCTTGATTGTTGAATTATTTGAATTCTCTTGCGAAGGCGAAGAAATCAGCTGTTAGTTCTTGAGGAGTTTGCTTGAACATTGCTATGGTTTCTTCTTCGATAGCAGCGATGATAAATTTGACGAAAACAGCTTGCTCAAGGGGATTAAAGTAATTCGCGGAGACGATCAATCTCATGAAGTATTTTGAGTCGAAATACAAGTAGTAGTCCCAAGGTTCAACTGTTAGTTTCAAGTCGTTTTGCATGTTGACTTTGGTAGTTTCTTCTTGGAGCTTGACTAAAAGGTCTTATAGATCCTTTGCTGCAGATCGGAACAGTGCGTTCTACCAGGGATGAGCTGGGATGAACTTATTGCCTTTTGGAGAAATCTTTGGTTTAATTTGTCTAAGGAGGTTATCTTTGACATCGAATTCGAGAATCACATCAGCATAACTACAAGCTTCGTCTTCGATCTTGATGTCTTGACCGCTGTGCATGTTTGAAAACCCAAAATGTTTCTTAACTGAATCACTGGATTCGTCAAATATGCAAAGACTTGAAATACTGCCTCCTCTAGCACCAAAACACCCAGTCTTAGTGAACATTTCCTTCAACGCACTTCTGAACCCAGATGGCATGTTGACTTATGAGAAAATAGCTCTTTCACTGACTGCATGGTCTAACACATTGTCAAACACAAGAACAACGTCTTTAGCGAGTTCAGTTTGAAGTTTCTTCGCCAGCTAAATTCCAGTGAACTGAGCTAGATATCTCGAAGCCGGCCCCGCATGCTCTTCAGTTGGTGGAGAAATAACAATGAAGTTATTTAGATTCCCTGAACTAGATAATTACGAATGGATTTTCTGAGCCGTAACTTGATTCTAAGTGACAAAAATACCAAATGCGTTGGAGTTAGTTGAACATGCTTGAAGGATAGTTTATCCAGCAAGATATGATTTCCCAGTGTTAACTTCACCTCTCAGCACAACGAAGTTCCCCATACAGATTGGATAACTCATGTCGATGGAGATATTCCCTGTGTAAAGTTATGTTTTCCCACCAGAACGTTTTTGTGCTAACCTTGCAGTCTACTCATTTTCACTTAGATCTAAGACTCTGAATTACACATCGAAATCATTATGATTCACTGATTGTTGTGACTATTTCTCAGTTTGTTGTTTCTCCTGCTGCTTTGCTGTATTACTAATAACATTTCCTCTAAAATCTATGATTTTTCCAACAATATCCTTTCCATTTAATTTGACTAACAATCCATTTTTATCTACTAATTAGACATTCTTATCAATATATTTTTAGCTGCTTCCTAGAGAATCTAAACAAAGTGCAGTAGACACCTTGTCAGTTAAACTCAAGACTATCGCTTATCGATTTGGCTCATCTTTGAATTAAATCAATGATCTCAATTTAAGAGCACTTTTAGAGAAATTCGTAAAGAACAGGACATCGTTTTTAGCCTTTACAACTGTACCTTCTTGTGCATTTTCATGGATCTCATAGATCTTATTGTTCAACGCATACAAACTTACATCTTCTTCTTTTTCAGATAAATCATTTTTGTTGTTATTTGGGATATTGTTGGTACCGCTAAAAGCAAATAATCCTTAAAATCTATGGTTCAATGAACTAATACGACTGCAATTTCTGCTAGTTTAGATAGCTCTTTTTAACTATTGAACTACTATGCTCATACTTCTGACTTCTTTTAGCTATTCTAGGTTTAAGAATTATCTATTTGTTTGATTTTTGATATTTTTAATTGTATATTTATGCCAGAAAAAATAAATCTTGTAATTTGGATCCGTATCCTCCCAGAGAACTTTCCAAATAACCATCATATCAAAGGCTAAGTAAGATGTGTTTGATTAAGCAAGGGAAATAGTTAATGTAAAGATTGAATAATTATATTGTTTATTTTCAATGATATTTGAAAGAAGAAAAAACTTAACAAAAATTAAGAAATATTTTTGTGGGTATTTCTCCCAACAAACAACTACCAGAATGTGTTGTAAAATATCTGATATTATTTGAACTTTACATCGTTCATCAGCAAGCAAATCATTTAGATATTATGAGATTGTATTCCCCAGCAGCAACAACTTTGATGCATTCTTTATTTTAATTATAAATAATCAAAAAAATACAAATATTTTCAAATGAAGATCTCCACTCGTTTAAATGAGTTAATCAGTTCTTGAATATAATTGTTTCTCCACCACGATCAAAATGTCCATTTGAACATGCAGCAATCAACCATAGAGATTGACTATTGCTTTCTGTTTAAAAATATTTGATTTCTTCAAAATCTGACTATTAATTTTTCAAACGACTTGTTTATGTCCGGAAAGAATGAGATTCGTTTCTTTTGAGTATTTTTATTAGTAAAAGGAAGTCTTGCCCAATGCTTATTAATGCATTTTGATTTGATTTTTAATATTTTGAGCTTTTATCAATTTGAATGGATAGTATCATTTCATTTACTTTTCATTTGTCCTCCATGTGAATTGTGATTTGAGTTTGAATTGAAAAACAAAAGAGAGAGAGAGATACCTCGAAGGTTTGAATGTTTGCAATTTTGTGTTTATTAACAAAAAAATTGATTCAAATTATCTTTCTCTTTTTGTTGTATTATTTGTAATGAGCAACAGCATTCCCTCCAGCTTAAAAAACAGCAATAACGGTAGCAGTATCGAAGGTAGCAATCTAAGAAGAACATCTTGGTGTTTGAGCAGTGGAAACAGCGCAACAACAGCTGCATTGTTAAATTATCATAATAATCTACCAAGAAACAGCATCGAGTGGCTGAGCAAATAGCAGCAGAGAGAATCATAGAAATAGCTAAATATGTTAAATTGCGAGGATAGTGATCAGATTGAACAAGGAGAAGGATAAGAGTATGATGATCTTGAAGAAGATATTGAAGGAGATGAGAATACTAATATTTTGAATATGTCTGATTCTGGCAGGAAATAATACAAGCTCCTGTAGCAGCAAAAAGGAGGAATCTCTAAGCTTGAAAGAAATCCAGAGAAAGGTATCTAGAATAAGACCAGCCAGGCATTTTAAATTCAAGAAGACGAAGATAATTTCCAGTAAGATGAAATCAGCTTCTCGAAGAACCATCCAGATGGAAATAATGCTTTGTAGCAGCAAGAAGAAGAAGAGTTACAACGAGAAATGCAAGTATCTGGTCGATCACCTATTTAGAATACTCATAATGTCTTGCCACAACAACAGAATTCCCACCATCTTTAAGATCTGCTTCGGAATGATTTTTCTTAAATTCAATCTTAGTTGTAGCAGGTAAATCTCTAATAAATGCCTTACTCAGATAGAACAAATATCGATATGCAATCATACCAACAGCACAAGCAACCTATCTAAGCACCTCAGTCTCATCGATAGCCAGAAACAAGATAACTTTTCCAGCATCAGCAGCATTAAGATATCGCTAAAAATAACTTCGCAAACAGGTAATTCCTGAAAACCCTTCCTACAACAATTACCAATAATACAACTGCTCCTTCACAATATCTCAACAAAAAGCAATTCCAACCATCGATTCCGACACGCACAACGTTTGACTCCACAGATTGGCAGTAATGCGTGGAATCTACCTAATCATTGACACTTCCGTCAACAGGTAATAACTACTAGATACAAAACTCTGATTCTTCAACAGCACTCCCGATAATTTCAAAACGATCAACATTACCTACAATGGTGACTCCTAATCAAGACTATCGTTAGTCACATCTAACAGCTAATAATAACATAAATACTAATACAAATCTCCCAGAGAATTGCAGTTAAGGTTAATATGGATTACCTCCTAGCAGTCGTACTACTTCAAGTAGCCGAATATTCATTCAGTAATAATCTGCTCCTCCATGCTCAGCTGCTCCTCAAACTTACCACACAAGGACATAGCGCTCTCAAAACAGCTATTCTAGCAGTAACATGAATGCTTATTAACCGAGTAAGCAGCAATCTAGCTTGAATTTGAATAACAATAACTTCTAGAGCTGCTCAGTCAAAACTAGCACCTACCCAGGCGATGAAAACGATCAAGAAGATGACACTAATTGCCTTGCGAATCACCATAACAACGACGAATTAACACTTCCTTAGACTTGCAGACAAGCTCTCTGCGAGAATGGTTTGAAGTACTCAGCTGAAGAGTTCGAAAAGGTATTAGAAGTCTACAACACTGGAGAAGACGAAATGAGAAGATTGAAGTATTATTTCCTGCCATTGAAAATCAAGGAACAAGAGCAGCTGCTGGAAACAAATAACAAGAATATTATAGCATTGTAAGCGTCTCTGCAGACGCTGCTTAAAAGAGAAGAAACCATGACGAGAGAATACAATGAATAAGCGTAGAGGTAGTAATTCGAGATTGCGTAGTTGCAAGAGAGGTAGAAGAGCTTGAAGAGTGAGATATTGGACAAAGACACATAGATTAGGTCTGTTGTAGTGTAATTGGAGTCGAAAGTTGCTTAGATTGCATAATTCCAGGAAATCATCGCTGAATAGAGGGATTAGATTTAGGATATTTCGAATGCGAAAAGCGAATTGGAATATTTAGTCAAAGAAAAAGTCATGCAGTTGTCGAGTGTATGTGCGGAGAATGCAGATATTAAAGAAGAAAACAGATTGATAAGGGATCAGAAGCAAGAGTTAGTTGATAGTATCACAGAGTTAGAGCAAGCTATCGAAGAACGAGGAAACAAAGAAACTAGAATGATTTTAGAACGGAAGAATCAGCAGGAAGATTACAGTATTCGATAAGGACAGTTGAATTCGGAGAATCAGAAGCTGAGAGATGACAATATGGGGTTGAATGCGATGAATAAGAAATTAATTAGGAATGTTTAAGATCAAACGGAGGAATTGTAGATTCTCAAGTAGAGAGTACTTGAGCTAGGATAAGGGGTGAATGAGTCATCAATAGCTGAGAAGGGAATGCATAGAGGGTTTGGAGGGGCTGCGAGTAAGAGAATACAAGAGAATAGTGGAGGATAGATAGGAGGAAAGGAGATTCCAATAGCGATAGTGAATTAATATTTAGAGTTACTCAAGAAATAGTTGAGGACGTTAGAGGAACTAAGAGAGAAAACTGCTGGTGGAGGAGGTAATGGAAAGGAGGAGGAGATAGTTAATGAGAATAAGGATAAGAAGGAGAATAATAATAATGATAAGGTTTTGGTTAGTAATATTAGTAGCAATAGTGGTTCTGCTTTCACAAGGCAAGAACTCGATTGAATGCAAAATAAGAGGATCTAATAAAAAAAAAAGAGAGATATGTTTCATGATTTCTTTTATGGATATGTATTTTTGTCGGGGGGCGGGATTAGTTAAAATGAAAACATGAATTATGTCCGAAAAGACTGTTCTAAGTTGAAATAACACTTTTATTTTTTGAATTGATTGCATTTTTGAAAGATATCTATGAGGGCAGTACTAACTTAACAAAAAGAAAGAGAGAGAATGATTTGTTGTTTTCTTAGCTTTGATTCAAACAGAAGCTTAACAAATTGTAGATCATTATTCAGCTAAACTCCCAAACATACATTGCATGAAGATTAGTAGAGTTGTTGATTGGGAATATTAATAA